>Ga0325414_1000108_pt1 | contig 48696 bp, 17 predicted proteins | sample PopdelMetagenome_8_FD_206183 | JGI IMG/M metagenome (GOLD analysis project Ga0325414, IMG submission 206183) | Populus deltoides microbial communities from Bellville, Georgia, United States - Leaf-PdKOR-R3 | ecosystem: Host-associated > Plants > Phyllosphere > Phylloplane/Leaf | place: USA... | reverse complement strand
AAATTGTCAAAGTTTACTAGCAAACACTCTGCACTAACGCGGTGGTGCGGTTGGTCTGGCGCTGTTATGGTTCTAGCTACCTTAACCACCATGAATGCCGGGCTTTAAGTAGCAAGAGAGATGTTAATGATGCTAGCTCTAAACTATATTAATGCCATATGTGTGAAACCAGCTAGCCTCCTGTTCTTTTCTCTTTTTAATATTAGGATATGATGGCTCGGGGAAGCATGTTAATATATTATTCGGCAAGCACATATGAACTTGCATGATAACTGACCTAGATGAGAAATTAAGTGGTAATGGATTATTATATCATTTTTAACTTCATTACCGTACTTTAAGAATGTTTTTCCCCATGAATTTCGTTTACTGGTATGAACAGCCTGCGTTTGACATACTGGAGATAAACTAAGTTTTTGATATATAAAAAAAAAGAAAAAAAAAGAAAAAACAATTTCGATCCCCAACTGTGTGAACACAGACAGTGTGTACATAGGGTCACCAGTGACTTGAAAAAAGAGAGAGTACATTTGGCTTAATTTCACCCGCTTGATTTCGGATTTTGATCTGGTAAATTCGATGTCTATTGTCTTTGACCAAATTGCTAATGATTGGTTATTTAATACTCCACAAGAGCTCGTGTGGTGAATTCCTCATATTGAGTTCAAGTTTCTTCCTTTTGGCTTCAGATTTTTCTTTTTTTTTTTGGGTAAATCACTTAATGAATGATCTTTTAGCATCGAAAGGATTCCACTCTGAACAATCAACTTGAAACTATTGTACCTGAAGTTCAAGCTTTTGCCACGAGCTCTCTCGCCAATGAGATTTTGTCTTGCTAGTTCGGCTAGAGTGAATTTTTGACTGACCTTTTTTCCCTTCCAAATCTAGTTTAATCATGCAAGATATCAAAGGGTGTAATTGACTTAGTTTACAGAGTTATCATAAGCCCTGCTGAATTCACAGCTGAAAGATGATCGCAAGTTAGTTTGGTGAGGATTGCGAAGGCTCACCTACAAGAACATTCCCTTCAATGTTGCAACCGATTAATGAAACTAGCTAATTGAAAAGGAAAAGTAGACTGGACAAGGTTTGAGGGACAGTGGGATCCACCAAATATCTGATGCCTCACTCTATCATCATGAAACTTGGAAGACTTTAGCAGTTGATTGAAAGGCCATGATGATTGCATGGAATTCAGCATATACTGCCTTTGGTTACCCTCCCTTTTCTCGCTTCAAATTGGATCTTTTGAGCTACATTATTGAGTACACTTTTGAACTTGAATTTTAGAAATGATGAACTTGTCGGATCCGTGAGTAAGCATACTTTTTCCCTTGGCACAAGTGTTCGGACATTGTTTTAGCAGTAAGGTTCATATATGCCTAGCAATGCTATTAAAACTATTTTTGTAAAAATATATATTGAAATAATATTCTTTTTAGATTTTCTTCAATTTTTAATACCAACCTATCAAAATAAATGATAAAAAAATATAAATATAATATTTTTTCAAATAAAAAACAATTTATAAAAAACTTTTAAACGTGTTATACGTATACTGCAGATTGTTTTGGGACCAGGGCATGTTGACACCCTGATAAAATTGACTTGTAAATTGCTAGATTGACAATACAAATGTTGATATATAGCGGTTAATGTATTGATCTGTTGGTGTGTAGTACTCTACATGGATCTGTTGATCTAATAATGTCCTGTGAAGATATTCTAACACAACAGTGATCACATACATACATGCACTAAAGTTTTGCAGTTGTGTACGTGTTAATAGTTTCTCCCCCTATTCATTGCGGCATCGTTTCAATTTTGGAGATCTGACAGTAGTGGAAGAACAAGCTGAGCTGGTTGAATATTTTTTAATTTTTTTTATTAACCTGCTAAAACCTTCTCTGATAAATGAGTATCTGAAAGTTAAGTTTTTGTGTTTTTAGTTTTAGTTTTGACTTTTTATATTTTAATATTTTTGAAATAAAGTCATTCTATTATTTTTTTAAAAAATTTCCTTCATATTTTGCATATAAAACTAGCAAAATAATTTAAAAATATTCTTAATTTAAATAACCTTTAACTGAAAAATTATTACATGAACCTGCCCCACCACTTAAGATCATATCAGACTAATAGAATTATTAGAAATCATTAATGAATTTAAACAAGTACATGTAATAATTTTTTCCTTTAACCTAACTAGTCAGTTTTAGATTTTCTAATGAAATCAATTTTAAATTTTAGAGATAAAATTTAATATCATAATTTTAATCCTCCATCCAAAATTCTTGGTTTTGAATTTTAAAAACAAAGAAGAGATTTTAAGGCTATTGGTGTTTTATGAGACAAAAAAAAGAAGAAGAGCATTTAGGTTATTAGCTTTATTTAAAAAAAAATTAAAACCAAAAATTTTGGATGGAGAATTAAAATAATGATATTAAATAATAAATTTATTTTCTTATTTTCAAAATTTAAAATTAATTCTATAAAAAAATTAATATGCAGTAGCAAGCATGTTTTAAGGACTTCCAATTTTTTAGAAAGCTTTAATTGTTAAAAAATAATACATTCTGAAACTTTCCGATCATATAAAAGTTTGATTATATATATTCAGCTGAAAAAAAAAATAGAAAACAAACAAACAAACAAAACATTGCAAGTCATATTCGATTCATGAGCTGACATGTTTTCAATTATTAACAGGCACAGAGGCAGTCACTTAAATTTGTCACCCATTTTCATTTCCTTTTTTTTTTCTTTTTTTTTAGTTTTTATTTGCATGTGTAAAGTAGTGTTTGGATACTTAATTGGAATAGAAAAAACACAAACATTAAAAATAAAAATATATTTGATTAAAAAGAAAGAGACATAAAAATAAAACTGTTTCTGAGATAATTTTAAAAATTTTAAAGTGAATTTCTATACTTTCAAAATAGGAGGTACAAAGAAAATATATATTCAAAGATAATATTTTTTATCTTTTATCTCTAAAATATCATTGTAAAAAACTCTTAATTACTAAATTATCCAACCAAGACATGTAATGATAAGAATAGTTATTATCATAATTTTAAAACTCAATTCGGGGCCTGATTTAGGGCGAAGCCTGAGTCAGTGGTTGAGGCATGAGCCATGGGTTGAGTTGACCCATGTCAGCGTAAAAATAAGAATGATTATTATCAAAGTTTTAAAATCCGATTTGGAGGTCGAATTGAGATAAGGCCCGAGTCACTAGCGAGGTTAACCATTAATCCAAATCAATTTAAGGATAAAAATGGTTATTATAATAGTTTTGAAATCCGAATCAATGGTTGATCCGGGATAAGGCCCGAGTCACGTGTCAAGATGGTAAACTCCTGTCAACATAAAACAAAAATGGTTATTATCATAATTTTAAAACTTGATTTGAGGGTCAACTCGAGGCAAGACCCAACTTACGGATTAGAAAAGTCAACATGAGTTGACTCGAGTCAATATAAGGATAAAAATTATTATTATCATAATTTTAAAATCTTACTCGGGGGTCGACCGAGACAAGATTCAGAAAGGTCAACTCGACTTACCAAAGATTTTTTTTAAAATTATAGAAGTAGCCTTGTTTTGACCAATTTTTTTAAAAATAGTCAGTAGGTTTTTAACCCGTGTTTTTTCCAGGTTGATCTGGGTTTGTGACCAGGTCAGGTCAGGTCAATCCTTCCTTTATATTTTTAAACTCGAACCATTCCAGGTCTTAGGTCAAACAATCAAGTCAATTCTGGTTTTATAATTAAGGTTATTATAATATTATTAATTTCTACACTCAATATAAACTAAAGTAAGAAAAAAATAATATTCAATTATTTTTTAAAATATATAAGTTTAACAACAATACATATTAATAGAAAAATAAATTTTTTTATTTTATCTATCATAACCAAATATGATATAGAGATAATCATTTTATCTTGTATTTCACTATCAAATACAATTTTATTTCCGTCTAATTTTTTTTATTTTATCTTTTCTATTTCATTTATTTTTATTTCTTCCATCTTGGAATAGTAACTACAAGCTATCTCAAAAATGCAACGGAAGGGGTGGCTTATAAAACCATTATCATCTAATGGCCATTGGATTTGATTCCAGTTGATTTCCTTCCACTATCTTATCCATCCAAATAATCATAAAAATTGTCTCAACTCTCACAGCATCGCTGGAGTTTCCTGAAGTAACGTTTGTTGAACAAGATATAGTTCGATTTACTTATTTTTCTTCACAGAAAAAGGTTCATTTTCATCATGATATATATTCCATATCCACTTATTTGGTTGTGACAAAGGATCCACATCTATCTTAATTGCTAATATATATATATATATATATATATATATATATATATATATATACATACACACACACTGACTCAGAAACAACTTCAATCTAAAGGTTAATTATAGGTCCATGATGTAAAATATAATCAAATGATTATCCCATAACATTTTATTTTTGTTTGCAATAATTAAGAAAAATATGTTAAAAGAGCGAAAATATATTTGACTGGGAACATGGATAAAAATATAAAAAAAATTCATTTATATGATAATTAGAGTATTTCTCTCTCTCTCTCTCTCTAATATCCTTAACACTATCTAAGAATCAATTCTTCCCGTATTAACTCTTAAACGGTTCTTTTATACTTAGATATTCCATTACAAAAGAAAAAACTTTTTTTCTCGCACCCTTCTTTAATCAAACCCCAATATACCAAGAAATTAAGTGCTTCGTTTAGGAACATGGTTACCCCGCATAGACATAGCCATGGCCTCTTCGTACACCGAGTACATGAATAATGAGGAATCTAGATCCTATGTGAAGAACAATGTATGGTTGATCTCTCAGTCTCATTTTTCACTCATTTCTCTACCAAAATTCCCCCACAATAACTCTCTTGGAAGAACAAAACTTAATGCTCCTGAAACCTCTTTGGAAATCCAGACAGGTCCTGAGGAGTTCATGGATCAAATTCCTACGCATGGCCTGAAGTCATCATGCAGATAATTAAGAACAAGGAGGTGCATGGATGTCAAAGATGCGAGAGAAAGGGAGAAGATTCTTCAAGCTGTGGGGACTGACATAAGTTGAATGTTTTGAAGAGAATTATTCAGACCACAACATGGGTACATGATATAATTGGGGATAATCCATGACAAGCCATTCTCCTACATATACAGGCTCTATATGTGGAATTTCAAGTCGCCTTGTGGGACGATATGCGACAGCCCCGATATATATTTATCTACTCTTTGCTTGTAAGGGCAAGGTGTTCCTTTTCCAAGATTTACTGCAAATAAATGGAATTATGAATTTACAATTTATATATATATATATCCAACCCCATTTCTAATTTCCAATCAAAGGAATGAATGAAATTGGAGAATTCACTCTGGATTGAACTCCTTTATTTCAAGGGTAAATGATATATTATGTTGGTGAAAACCAAATTATCAGTTTAAACCTCAATGATCAAGATTTTATTTTATAGTAAATGGTTAGAATTTTCTTCAAATTAACAATTATTTTTTTCTATAAAAATCTAAGATTCGGATTACTCCTAATTAGGAGTCAAATCCCAAGCAGTTTTACTTGAAATTCAAACTTCAGGAAAAACTTGTGCATCACATAAATAGTTAACAACTCATTAAAGTCTCAGAAAAAAAATACTGCACTCTATTTACATTATTCAATATATGTTCATGAAGTACACTCTAGTTCTTCGATTAACTTCACACATATATCAGTGCACCTTTCATAGATTTCTTAAATTCCACCGATGATTGTCGACAAGTTTGGAAATTGTGGTACCTTCAAGAGTCTCATTTTTCCTCATGTCGGCCGAGTGAATTCACAAGCAGCTTGAATTCTTCTTGACTTTGCTGAGAATAGGGTTGAATCTCGAGTCACCATAACATCCAACTCAAATATGCCGGCAGATTATACTCCGTTCCTGTTGACTTACTGTCCTTAAATTGTCGCATTTCTAGATTTGCAGCCACGTATTTCATTTTTTCGGTAGCCTCTTAAGTTCAAAGAGATAAAAGGAGCTGAAAAGATTGCTTGAAGTTTTGAACAGACAAAATAAAAGATTTGTAATGCTTCCTATATCATACCTTTTCTTTTAGAAAATGACAAAGCTTTCGATATCTTTTGGTGGAGTGGTTGCTTTAATTAATAAATAATTCTTTCTTGATTCCACAGAATTCAAACTCGGATTATTTTTAAAAGAAAAGGAAGAGAGAAATTGAGAAAGAATTAAGTTATGATTTGTTGCCAAAGAAATTAATTTGTCTTTGCATACAAATTATAGTAATTAAATATTCTATAATTTTTCACAAGAATTTTTCTATGTACAGGTCAAGGTATTTTGAAAACTAATGACTTGTTCACTTTTTAATTGGGTCTTAGATAAGCAGCTGTTTAAATTTACAATTCACTAGAAAATTTATTTTTTGGTATCTTCTTTATAGATTAAAACATGAGAAAATCTCTTTTATTTAACTAATCTAGTTAATTACCTGAAAAATAATAAAAGACTTCATATTCACAAATTGAGGCAGGCAATTGGGTAGAGAGTTAGTCCATTAATTATTTTTTTACTAAACATTAATGAGAATAAGATTTGCAATTAGAGCAATATTGGAATTTAAACTAAACTATAAAACTCAATGTATTCCATTTATAAACTCCTCATCTCTTAAAACATTTGTTCTCCTTTATAAAGTTCGATCAGCTCATTCACTGAAAAAATCTCTTAATACATTTTGCAGAGGCAGAGTATATATGATTTCTCCACAAAGTCAGGCTCTTTGTCTCGGAGGGAAGCCCCTTAATTTCGTGCTTCATGAATCAAAAGTTATTCTTCAGTGCCCAGTATGTAACGAAGTGATCTGAGCCCCTTCTCATTCCATAAAGACGTACGTCTTTCTTGTTCAGTCCAGCTAGTTAAGGACACACATTTTCCATTACCAACAGACTATGGTAACTTAGAAAAAGTTCATCTGATCATAAATATAATTAAACATGTATATTGTTTGTGCTGTTGTTGTTAGGGTGTTGAAATAATGGGGGGTTTCTAGTTGTAGTTGATGTTGGTATTGTGGGGGAAGTTGGGAGGGACTTTTCATATAGAGAGAGAGAGAGAGAGGACTGTGGATGAAGTAACAGGTGAGAGTGAGTGGAAGGGACGGGGGCCATGATAGTTTTTCTTTCATTTCTCTCTTTTGCAGGTAAGGTAAATAAGGGTGGCCCGAGTGGACAGATATTCATAATGTATACAGAGTACAGACAGATATATATATAGATACACACATATATATATAGCTTATATTGGAATTTGATTTGGCAAGATTTGAGAGGTTCTTATCTTTTTCATTTTTTCAACTGTCATAGACATGTGTTGACATGGATGGAAGTTTACATGTACCCCACCACTCATTGCCCCAAAGACTTCCTCTTCCCAACAGAATCCCCCTCTCTCATTTTTTTTTTCCTTCTCTTATCAACGTCCTTTACCAATGGAACTAGGGGCGGCAGGTGGGGGCTGCGGCCCCTCCAGAAAAAAACTTAGTTAGAAGACTCTGTTCGGTCCGACGAATCAATTCGGAGCCTGGTGTAAATTAGTGTAAAAATCTTTTTTTTGAATCAAAGTATATAGAATCATTATTTTTTACGTTAAAGGTCAGGTTAATCTAAATCAATGTAAAAATCTTTTTTTTTTAAAATAAAAATAACATAAACTCTTTTTTAAGATAAAAGTTAGGATATGGAATAGATGAAGTGAGAATGGCTCTTCCTCAATTTTTGTAATGCCAAGGATCCATCAACTAACATGAACCTATAGCTGAAATTGCTTGGTGGCCATTAGGCCCCCATAATTAAACGTACAAATAGAATCTCTCTCATTTATTCATATCAATGTAGAGTCGGAGCATGGCATAATTAGGCAAATACTAGCTATCGACGACGTTATTGCTGTAAAAAAAAAGACACTGGGTTTCAGTTTTCAAGTACTACCTTTACCAATTCTCATTGATAGTGTAAAAAAGAAAGGAATTATTATAGTGTTTCCTACTATTGCCCGCATGTTGGACTCTTGAAGCAATTTCTTTATAATGATGCTTACTTAAATAAGTGAACAAATAACTATATATATCCTACTTTTATTGATCATATAATGAGGACAACAAAAGCAGCAACCACGACCACTTTCTCCGATAATTGTTTTATAGGCCGCCTCAGAGCTCCACATCTCCATTACTATATAATTAAGCAAACTGAAATTACGGCATCATGGAGTCTGAACTACGCAAGGAACTTGGCCAGAGCCAAAAGCCATGCACATGCACACTCATCAAAAACCTTATTTTATGGCAACTCAGAAAAAAAAAAAACTACAATCAATATTAATTATGACAATCAGAATTGCCTGTTTTTTTGGAAGATATATACTATATAGTAATTATACCATCGACTGTTATAAAAAAAAATTAAGAAACAGCATACACCTAAAATTTCTATTCTTCAAAGACGTAACAACATGTTAGTGCACATTGCAACATCTTGAAATTTGCGAGCCCCGTATAAATATTCTAAAAAAAAAAAAACACCCCACAGAATATAAATCTCACTGGTTTAATTTTATGATTTTTCCAAAATCCTAATTAACTGTTTTGAAAGAAATTAATATAAATTTATCAAAATGTATGACAGCTTAATTTATAGCATATATATCCTTGTATGTGAAGTTTGGGGGAAAAGAAATCTAAATGATGGGGCCAATATATGATCTATACATTTTGAAACGTATTTTTAAAAAGCATTTTTATTAGATCCATGTTAAGAAAATAATCAAGATAAATATTATAAAAGAAAGAAATCAAAAAATTGATCAACTCAAGATAATTTATAAATTGTTTATATTATCTAATCAAATTATGATCAAGAATTTTATATAATTTATTTTATTTTTAATTAAAAAAATAATAAAATAGAGTTTTGTGTAAAATTAGAAGACTTCACCTAATGTGACAGTCATCCTGTCTATATATGTGAATAAAACAATATACAGATTATAAAATAAATCATACTACACAGAATAACTTTATATATAACTTATACAAGCTAAGTATAATATTTCTTATAATATAGCATATTCTATTATATATATATAAACTCTACATGAATTGAAGGTAAAACATATAATAAACAAATTATCGAATAATATTTTTTTTTCTACTGTAAATTTCTACCATGTCTAATTAATGTCATAACTTATACTATCGAAAGTGAAACTTGAATCTTTAAGGATAAGATCGACCAGTCATGCATATATGATGTATACAAAGCCGAAAAGATTATCAAGAATTTCATAATTTGATAATTCAGGTACCCTAAAATACATATCCTAACGACATGAAAAGAAAGATGAAGAAAATTACCACCAAGCTTTGTAACCAAGTGCTACGTTTTTTCTTTAAAAAAACGAAAGAAAGAAGAAAACTTTTTCCATATTTAATTTGATTTCAAGGCGGCTACAACTGAATTGAAATTATAGAAATCTTCTTCGCTTAATTTTTTTTTTTTTTGATGATCACGAAGATCACTTGCATTTAATTTAATAAGAATTGGATATATATATATATATACACACACACACAAAAAAAAAGAAGAAAAAACAGTGTAGAATACATGTGAGCCCTTTTCAGATACTAAAAATTAATATTCCTCCATTGATTAGGACTACTCGCATCGGGGGTCAAGCTAACCCTTTTGGTTTCTAATAGTGAAGCCATTTTATGTTTCTTAATTATATCTAATCCCCAAAACAAAATTTTTACTTAAAATAAGGGCCTTCACATACACTAATGATCTTGTATAAGGTAACCAAGAGGCTCCCTTCTCCTCTAATCTCATCAGTTTGCAATATTTGACAAAAAGTACGCTCTGCCCTATCCTCTCCTCTCATTTCTTGCTCAAAGTGGAGGGTGCAGACAACATTTTCACCACATCACTACCTATGCATCAACATCAGACGTCATCTTTGGAATGCGGGATTTAGTTTGGATTGCGTGTTAAGATGGCATTAAAGAATTCCTAGCTAATAAACAAGTTCTTAATTTCCAGCATGAACGTGTGGCACCAAAAAACGTGTTTGTTAAGCAAAAATATTTACATTCTTCTTTGTCATAATCGCGTAGATTTTTACATACAAGTTATATATTTGTATATCCTAACCAATTAGTCCACATTCAATCCATATTAATTGCTAATTAGCTTTTGAAACTTGTTTGATCAGTTTCATGATTAACAGGTTATCACTAAATTTGTGACAAACATGTATTAGATTAATATTCAGTCAAAATCATTATTACCCCGAACTTTTATAGCTAGTATTAGTTAACAAATTAAATGCATACACGCCATCACATGCGTATCACGTACATTTGTATACATTAATTAATGATTAGGAGTATCATCGGACGAGCTTAATTTTTCGTATCGATACTTGATTTCTTTTGTGTTAAGTTTTAGATTAAGTTATTCGTTTTGAAATTCATATATTAAAAAATATATGAATTTGTTCTTGATTCGTACTTGAATTTAAACCACAAATTAATGATATTTATATCATTTAAACATAAATATCATTACTTTATTATTTAAATTCATTCTAATTCATTGGTGTCGAGCTATAGTTTTAATGGTAGAGTATAGTTTACTTATTATATATAATCCTATCCCCCCTTACGCGGGGGTAAGAAAGATTAACCCTCACTGTTATTTACCCAATTCATCCATTGGCCTGAAGAAAACCTAATATTATTATATGGTAGACAACCCAAATATTCCCTTAATTATTGGTTCGTACTGTTGCTTGTGTGTGTGCGCGAGGGAGATAAGCAGTGACTGTTCAAGCCTTTTACTTCTGTAGACACTATAGACATCCTTAAAGAAGATGGAAAGGAATAATTACCAGGAAACATTCCTTTCGGCCTTTACTTGTTGACTGGACTAGTACATGGTGTGAAACACAAAAGCAGCAAGACCAACAGCTTGCGCTCGACACTTATGCACCAAAAAAGCCAACAAGAAGAAGAAGAAGAAGCACAAGAAGGACAGAGAAGCTTTTTGATCAGAATGGATCATGGAGAAAGAGATGTTCCAAATTACGAGCTACATGTCTCTTTCTCAACACCACAAGCAATCCATGAGATGGGTTTTGTTCAATTTGAAGAAAACCAGGTCTTGAGCTTCTTGGCCCCTTCACAATCTTCTCAGATATCTCAGCCTCTAAATGCTAATACTACCACAACCAACAATACTCACATGGGGTTTAGTCATAATGACCAGCAGGTATGTACTTTTATCTATTCTGTAAAGAAAAATCTTGCACAGAAAGACTAGGGTTGTGAGATCCTTAAAACTATTTATGTATCTCTTTTTTTTTTCCGAATAAAACTGGACCATATCTTGATTTCTCAACTAGTGCCTTCGATAGTAGATTATATCTTTCCAATTTTACAAGATGCTTTACTCATGGAGTACTTGATTGGTTGATCTTTTTACTGTATTCTGGTTATGGAAAATTTAGGTGGGAGTATTGGATCCAAAGGCTTCTAGTGATGAGAACTGCACTGGTAATGCTAACAACGATGGCAACAATTCATGGTAATGGTATCCTTCTCACTGTGGCGTGTTTCTGTTTTTTTTATTTTTTTATTTTTTCTGTTTCAAGGAGCTTTAGGCACTTCACTCTCTCTCCACAACAAGGACAAACATGCACGCACACAACACACACATATGGAAGAAATTATTCTTCAAGGTGTCTAAATTTCAACAGAATCTAAAGAGATCTACTCATCATATATGTGGAAGAGATAAATGGCTTCCACTTTGCCACAGTGTGCTTTTGTCTCTACAATAGTACAGAACCTCTCCTTTTTTCTTCTGTTGAATCACAAAAGTCTTGAAACTCTTGATGCTCAGATCTTCCTGTCCATCGATAGATTTCATATCCTTTCCCATCTATTTAAATAAACACAACTGCGTTTAGCCCCCCTCATCCCCGGCTCATGAAACAGCTTAATTTTTTCTTTAATTTGAACCCCTTTTATGAACTACGACAAAAAGGCTGAGCTAGCTAGGATCTGAGATGATCTTCTTTGCAGGTGGAGGAGCTCATCCGCAGACAAGAACAAGTTGAAAGTGAGGAGAAAGCTTAGAGAACCAAGATTTTGTTTTCAAACAAGGAGTGAAGTGGATGTTCTTGATGATGGTTATAAATGGAGGAAATATGGCCAGAAAGTTGTCAAAAACAGCCTTCATCCAAGGTAAATTTATTAATAATCTCTATGGTAATTCCAATATTAATTAATGTCCTCAATCTTACACAGATTCCATGCACACTTGAACCAATATTTGCTATGAATGGTTGTTACAATTGAATCTTCATTTCATGCACATCACCTTCAAGTTTCAATATAATTAGCATTACATAACAAGTACTAATTTAATTTCTTGATGCATGCTATGCTTAATTTTTTTCTTACTTTTCCTTTTTTCTCAGAGAAAGTTATGCATAATGTTTTGATTTATTAACCTAGGTTAACTATTTTAGAAACAATAATAATGGCATTATTGTAGAATATCATCGCAAAACTCACGAACAAATTGAAGCAATGATGGTCAATAATTTCATTCAAAGACAGCCACTAGTAGAGAAGAAAGAATAATGGGAGTACGGTGTGCATGTCAGCTATTCAGGCTTCTTTTAATCATTTGTTGGAGGGTGTCAGGAGAATATATAGCTAGCCCGCTTAAGACACAAGCAAGCAACTAATTGGGAATTGATGCATGGTACTAATTCATTGATTTTTTACCTACTAATTTAAGAGTAGATATGATTAATTTACATGAAATATAATGCAAAGAGTTTTTGACTGTATCGTTTTTAACCAGCTAGAAACCCTCCAAGCTGTTCTATCTTTCAAACAGTATTTTACGATCATTAACATGCTCTTGAACATTAGAAGGAAAAAATAAAAAATTGTTCTCACATGTTTAAGAACCAATTTCTTCAAAATCTTGGAATTAAAGTGTGTGTGTGTGTGTATCCACTTAAATGTTTCTCCCATTAAAATGAGGTTCAAAAAGTAACTCATCAACCATGTCTTTTATGAAAGCTATTAAGTTTGGAAACTATAGAAACTCGTCATTCTTTTGTGCTTATATAACTTTTTTTTATTGAAAGAGAAGATGAGATAGTAAAATTTGAATTCCAGATTATTTAGTTAAATAAACTTTAATAGCATGTCATTGGAAATTTAAATTCAAAAAATTAAATTAATAAGATAAAAAAAACAGTTTTACAGTAATAATTCACCTATATATATACACTCAACATACAAAAACATGGACATTGCCTTCCAAAACACACTTGGGTCTATACTTGAGATCACTAATTACTAGAATATCGGATCAAAACACTTGTATTAAGAAAAATTTGTGAGTTTGATATTGATGTCGATCGAAACTAGCTAGGAACTTAATTAAGTAAATTAATTGATATATGAGAAGTACCCATCACCTATATAAGGTTAGGCTTTCAGATTTAAGGTGTGTTTCATCCGTGTATATATAGAACTTCAATAATTGTGGCCTCTCCTGTTGCGCCTAATTTGTAGAACGAGACAGGGATAGGAAATACCAACCTATTGAGATAGCATGAAGTGTCATCCAATAAGACAATCGTGTGGGGGGCAACTGTACTGACCCAGAAGAAAGAACTGAGTTTCTGATTTGCTTACCAGTTTAACCAGCTATTTCTAAACACCAGATCGTTGAAGTACTTTGAAAAAGGAAAAGCAACGCACGAAGTCTTTTATGTTGTGTTTGTGCTGCATAGACTATTATTACAGCTGTTCCAATGTTAAACTAACAACCAGCCTAAACACATAAACCCAAATTAGTACTGGCAATGGCATTAGAGCATTCAAACTATATCCTGTTCAAAATGGTTTGAATAAACCTATGATCTTTCAACATACAGCCTATAGCTATATGAGTGTACGTGTTTTTGAAGGATAATTAATGCTTATTGCTGATAATTAACGTCTAAGATGCATGTTTCAGTCAAGGAATAACGAGCATACTGGAAAGTGGCAAGTGTTTAGGCTGAGTTAGACATGTGTTGGTGCCAGTGATCTAAAGGCAGACTTGACCTAAAGGTCTTTTAATTTGAGATAATCATCTATTCCATGCCTTTTGAGCACCAAAACACATTGAAAAGACACATTTCAGCGTTGATCCGGTTCAATGCCCTACTACATGACCAGATCATGGAGTGAGGATTGGATCAGGTGTTTCAAGTATCCAATTCAATGCAATATCACATGGAAAAATGCACGTAAATCTGAAGGTGTTTGTTCAGTAGTAAATCATGCATTTTTCCATTTTTTTTTTTCAATCTACACCTCACATTTTGCACGAGTATTTCACTTTTCATGCATTTATATACGGGAAAACTCCTTTGGGAGTATTAAATTGAAAAGGGTTTTTCTATTTTACTTCTTAACTTTCTGCTTGTAATGACTTACTGGCAGAAGCTACTATCGTTGTACTCACAACAACTGTCGAGTCAAGAAGAGGGTTGAAAGATTATCAGAGGATTGTCGAATGGTGATAACAACTTATGAAGGTAGACACAATCACTCTCCATGTGATGATTCCAATTCATCAGAACATGAGTGTTTTTCCTCTTTCTAATTAATACATACTTTAGTTAAATTATTAAGAAAGACTGTTGTAATATTATTAGAATAAGAATATATAACGTATCATCAGCTTATGACAGTATTTGCTAGTAAATGGTTTTGAGGGGTTTTCATCTTCCCAAGATCAGCCATTTCTGACAATTAATACGTACCTGTTGATATATGACAAGATGTATTCTCTATGTGGACTTTAGAAGACTGACAGCAATTTGGCTTGAATCAATCCATTTATGGACGAAACTCTATCACACTATTACAGGAGTAGTAAGAATTTTCGGTACAATTCCTATTGTATTTTCAATGTTGTAAGTTCGAGGTTGGTCTCTGTCATGGACTCGCGAATGCTCAAATCAGAATTCTTGTATAAAAGGTAAGATCCTATAACCCCAGAGGATTGGTTGAATAAAAATGTCATATGCGTAGTTATAATACATCATTCAGTTTAGCAAGTCCATTCCATAATTAGATAACTTGGTTGAGTTAATGAAATATCCATTTTATTTTATAATTTTTTTAAAAATAATTTTTATAAAAAAATAAAAGATTGAATTAACTTCATCGATTGAATTCGTATTGAGTTGGGTTGATTTTTAAATTAAGTTTTATATATAACCATAATTATTATATGAATATAAATATATAACATATATTATTTTGGGTTCTTAAAAAAATAATAAAAAATTAGATTAATTCAATTCAATTGTTGACGTTAATTCATGAGCCAAACTTTGATCCGAATAAATCCCAAACCAATCTTATATGCATGACACAATACAAATCTTACCAAACCTACGAGGCGAGGCCTCAGGAAAATTTATTTTTAATTGAACTTGGAAGTCGAGGTAAATATAATCTCAATATGTATAAACAGGCTCCACGATTGCACCGCATTGCCAAATTTAAAAAATATATGTATTGGCGAAGATTGATTGGTCATCATAGTTCGAGACACGTGCAACCATTTATTGAGAGGAGAAAAATAATAGGCACGTGCTGACAAGGCCTTCGGGCTTTGGCCCACATTAACAAGGGCAGAATTACCAAAGCCCATCCATAAAAATAATGGTTAATAATAGCATTGTTTCGTCCCTCTACTCATTAGACTTTCTTAATGTGACCCCTCTACTCTTTTTTATCTACTGGGTCCTTTTACTCTCGATGTTTTCTTAATATGGACCCTCCGATGGAATTTCGTTTAATTTTCCGGCAACATGTGACAGATGGAATGACACGTTGGAAATGGTTCTTGCTTCAGATTATGGCTGACCTCAAAATCCCAATGGGTCTTGAAAATGGGTGGACATTCATTTCTGATTTAAGGTGATGTGTATTTACTTCACATAATTTTCATTTCACAATTTACCAGTTAATTAAATTTGTTTAACTTCATTTGTTTTGGTTTCAAGGCCTACTTTGTGCAGTATTTTGAGCATGTTGATGATTGTTACTGAAAAGAAAAGCTTATCAAATCTTGTCAGTATTTCATCGATCCAGTTAATGGGAAAAGGCATAGATGTCATAGCCGCTTAGGGATTAATCCGGAAAAAAACTTGATTATTGAATTAATCTGCGAGTCACTGGATCGTCATTAGATTTGGCCAGGCCATCCACTCGTATCCTTTTCAATTCAACTAGAAACTCAACTAGATTAGGCTTGAGTTTTCTGGGTCGACAAGAACAAGATTACCATCCATCTATCCTCCAAAGATTGTGAAGATGCCTGGAAGACAGAAAAGGAAGAGCGAGAGAATAAGGGGAAGAAAACAGTGATGTGAAGATGTCCGGAGAGGATAGGAAAATGACTTGTCAGAGGAGTCATAAACAGGGTTGTGACAGTCTAACATGCCCTTAGAATCCCAAGAGAAATGTTATAACCGAATAATAATCGCATCAATTTCTTACATTAGATTATTTTTATTACAGGCCGATACGACTGCAAATCTACAATAAGAATGGGGAAGCTGGGGTGAAAGGCTGAAACATGGAAAGGGAAAGGTATAGATACGACTACATATCATAGGAGGCCCTTCGTAGTAGTTCACTTCAGGCGTTTGTGGTGAAGCTGCACAAACCAGTAAAGATCTGTCATCTTCAATTTCAACATTGTAGGACAAGGAGGATACATATGATGGGGTTATGACAGTAGAGGATGGAGAATTAATTTCTCCACCAACCAATCTTTTATATGCTGAGGACTGAGATGATGAAACTATGGGTTGCAAACGAGATTGTAAATTATAATTGGATATCTTGTGACATTGGGGATTTTAGGGTTTGGAGAGGTGTGAAGAAGAATTGGGAATTCGCAGGCTTGCGTTGTAGCAAATAGTTAAAGTGTAGTACTGGCTACAACAAAGTCAGAATGAACGAACCTCTAGTGGCAAATACACTGTAAACTGTAACAAAATCAGTGTCAGATCTGCTAGTTAAATGTTTTCATTTAAATGTATATCAACTAACATTGAGATTCCTAAGGTTTCCCTGCAATAAAAAGAAAATTATCAAAGCATAACATCCTTGATGGTATTGAATCATTGATATGTTCCAAAATAAAACACACTCAAAATCATAATCATAGTCATAATCATAGTATATAGTATGAAATATATTGTTGTGCATCTTTTGAAGATATTATTGTAGCAAAATTTCAGCATGATTTATTACAAATCCAAGTCGAAAGATTTGACTATATTAGTATCTTTTGGTTGGTATACGATTTTTTTAAACATGAGTTTAAGTTTGTCATGCTGAACCATTTCTTCCAGAATTTTGTCCCTTCTGTCTTCAGCGATATCAAACACACCCTTTTGATGATTGCTACTTCTGTTCGTGCAATCAAACACTAGGTTTGACAATCGCTCCTTCTCAACTTGACAAAAATACTTTTCCTCTTCCATTGTTCCTGAAGTAATGAGATGATAAATATAGACAACTTTCTCTTGCCCTAGCCTGTAGGCGCGGCTGATGGCTTGCCTTTCCACCGATGGGTTCCACAAAACATCAAGCAAAACCACTCTTGAAGCACCAACAAGATTTATCCCTTCAGAACAAGCTCTAGTTGATGCGAGCAACACTTTTGCGTTACTATTTGCATTGTTAAAATGCTTAATCAATATTTGACGTTCATCTATTTTAAGCTTTCCATGCATATATAATATATCTTCTCCTTGGATCCAACTGAAATTTGACTCCAGCTGCTTGATTACCAAGTTCAGTGGCTCAAGATATTGACTGAACACCAGAACTTTCTCATTCCTCGCCTGGCAAAGCCGAATGAGTTCCATAAGAAATTTTGTTTTGACTCCAGCCTCAGGTTTCGATCTAAGCATTTCTAACTCCATCCGATCAACAAACTTAAACTCTAGGGTTCCAACTGATTTCTCTGGCAACAGAGAAGGGTGTACAGAAAGCACAGACAACAAATATTCCATCTCAAAATGATCCAGGCCATTAATTTGCTTAACATTTTCAAGAAGGGTCTTCTGCAAATGGACTGGCTGTAAGATAACCACAGAGTCCCTCAATCCAGGGAGTCTTTCTCGTAGCACACCACCCTTGTGTACATGCACAAATTGCCAAATCATCTTTCTAAGCTCTTCGACCCTCTGAGCTTCCAGTTTATCATCAGTGACTTTGCCAATCGCAGTTGTCAAGGAGGCCCAATTCCTTCTCGCATCAGTATTTCTCTTGCAACCACGCCTTTTAGGAAAAGCTCTATGGTGTTTGGACGAGATCTCATCTGCAAATTTAGGCTTTACCAAGCACAGTGTGTTATAAAGCTCATCAAAGTTATTTTGGAAGGGTGTTCCTGAGAGTATAATCCGTTTTTGTGTTTGGACCTTCGACAAAGCTTTCCAGATTCGACTCCTGTCATTTCGAGGTGTATGTCCTTCATCAAGGACTAAAAGACCAGGAAGTTCAAGAAGGACTTTCCTTACCTGGTCATCTTCAGTCTTATCTGATACTTTGGTTTTACTCTTTTCTTCACCAACAAGTTCTTCAAAAAGTCTGTAACTGATCCCCAGGATACTCCTCTCCTTTTTCCAAGAATATAATTTCACCATACGGATGGCATTTAAACCACGCTCTGCAGGTTTAAGTTCCCTGAAAAGATCCATGGCTGTCCTATTTTCTTTTCCAGAAAGATTTTTCTTGTTCATAATGTGAAAGGGAATGTCAACCCCCCACTTCAAAAACTCTGCTTCCCATGTAAGGAGCATGCTACAAGGAGCAACTATTACAGGCCTGCTTGTTGGATATAATTGCATATATGTCTGGAGAAACACTATGGTTAGGCGGGTTTTCCCAGTCCCAGGAGCATGGGATATAATGCATCCTGTCCCACCATTTAAGTTAGCATTCTCTTTCAGCTTGTCAAGATAAATACCTCCAGCTATGTTTTTCCACAGAAACTCAAAGCCTTCACGCTGATGTCCATGCATACCCTTTCCAATACCAGGAATTAAGTTCCACACTGTGCCTTGCACAAGAGTGCAAGGATTATAATCAGGATGTGTGTCATGACCAGAATCTTGGTGATGGAGATCATTTAAGATATTGTGTTGCATTTTCACAAAGTCTCTCCTAGCTGATTTCCCCCTAGGATATCTATCCTGCAGCACAGACAGTCAACATTTCAGAAATCAGAATTTATATGAGCAATTTCTACTAACAGATTATAGGAAAATAGAATAGAATGCAAAATATTTATTAAAGAAAGATTACAGCATCAATTTCAAATGAAATATTATTCTGTGCAGTCAAATTATTACATCAAAAAGTCAGAAATAGGCATGTGCGTACAGGCAAAAACTCATTTATGCTTTTGGAATATCATTACATAGGCCACAAATAAAGTACAGTTTCAACAAGGAGTGGCCTTGGAAAACAGTATTCCTACCCATTGGCTGATTATTTTTAGTAACCAGAAAACAATACTTCAAAACAAACAACCATTTGACATTAGGCTCATAATTCCCTTATATAAAAAGGTTGACAGAGAGTTGGTCAGACATATACTACGCCAAAGAGCTGCATTTTCAAGTGAAAGTAGTCAGGTAAGCAAGACAATTGCAAAGCACATTTCTTATTACCTTTAAGAGGTAGTAGACCAATCTACCTTCGATGAATAAGGCAGATTGCTATGAATTAAATCATCATGCGTTAATGTGGCAATATAAACTACTAATCATGAACAAAATGATGATTTATTCAGGATGACAAGACTTACAAAAGGGGGCACATAGTATTTGATTTCCAGATCCACAAAAGAGCAATATTTGCATAGAAGTCCAATTTCTTCATCAAGATAAAGCTCGTGATTCCCCTGATGACAAAGGGTGACTGTATCAGGTTCAACCTCATGGGCGTCATCTTCATTTTCATCCAGCTGATCAACACAAAACAATGCAAGTTTCACTTAAATGGAAGAGGATTACATTTCATTGCAATTAGAAAACTCGAAACCTGTCAAGGCATAATAGATAGATTCAAGACAAAAATAAATATGATGCAAACAATATGCATACAAATAAAAAGCAAGAATACGCAAGTAATCACAGAATGACAACCCGAAAAAAATGGTTTAACAATCTCATTTGAAAAAAACTCATGTTTTAATCTGGTTTTTGAGATACCAATGCTCTCAGTGGTTTCTACAGCACTTATTAGATAAGCCGATTGTCATTCTAATTATAGAATTGTAAGGCGAAATGCACTAAAAAGTTGTGGACAACAGGACTCAGAGGACGTAGACAAGCATCCAAAATGTCAATCATTCAATGAAACAGTACCCCTCAAATGGATGCAGCAAAACAAATAATAAGTTCTCTATTAATAGAGCCAGCAATTTGACAGTAAAAAAGGTGCATTAGTTTTGGTAACCTTTATGATTTACGATTTAGATACCAATTGCATTAGAAAAAAGAGAGTGCATTTGGTGTAATTTAATAAAGAAAATATTGTATGTCATTACAATTGCTGGGAAGTCTTTATCAAGAATAGACTCAATCCAGCATGAACTAATCATGCCCTAAGTCGTCACCTAAGCCCTGCATAAATCTGAGGATTTGAAGAACTAAATAAGCAGTAATACAAAAAAAAACAACGGGAAAACCTCAGTCCTAATCATTAAATCAGATCATAAGAAAAACTAGATATCCGATCTTAAATTTCTGATGCAAAGAGCATGATAGATAAGGTAAAAATAATGGAACAAAATTGCAAAACCTACATTTCCAATTGTATTCACAAGCTGATAGACTGGATAAATTAAAGGAAAGATAATTTATTTAAGTGCTTGTATTATCTATGGCAACATACCGCTGCATCATCAGTGGTGTCCTTTAAGCAAAGAGCTAAGGCCATGTCAGCCCAAAGTTCCTCCAATTGTTTCTCCTCTTCTGATTTAACTGGAGGACTTGACTCTTCAATTCCAAATGTGAACTTCAGAGGAAGAACTGGCTCCTCGAGTGGTTCCCTTTCTTCTTTGAAAGGCACATCTTCCAGGTCCAGAAAAATAGAATTTGCAAGAATTTTGACAACTTCATATTCTTTTCGCCTTCTTTTACTAGGCTTCCTTCTACATACACCATGCCCATGCTCATCTCCACTGCCTTCTCTAGACTCAATTGTCCTTCTCTGAGACTTATGATCACAAGTCTCATCACCATCATCAACGTCACCACCATTCCCTCCTGTTAGTTTAGTTTTTCCTTTCTTAGACCGAACTTTCTGAGCAACATCAACTGCTTCATAGGCTTCAGTATCATCTTCATCATTGTCACCATTATCATCCAACTTCTCCTCATCAACACAAAGTGGTCGGCTAACTGTTTCAAGCTTCATTCTCTTCTTAGCCGATTCCAAATTATAGTGTGATCGGGTACGTTTTGCCACACAAAGAGAATCATCCACGTCGACATCATTATTCTCAATTTTACCAATATCAGAGTCGCATAACACTTCAATTCCATAAACTTTGTTCCTCTTCAATTCCATCTCACCTTGGTCCCTATCACCATCCTCTTCTTTCTCTTCCTCCTCAACCATAAAACTCTCCGGTAACTCCACTCTATGATCATCATCATCTGAATCATCTTTAAAGGTTTCCTCTTCTCCACTAGAAGAACCCTGCAATTCCTCTGCATCCTTTTCCAAAATAATACAAGCATCATCATCATCATCATCAACAACAACAACAACATTACCATCCTTCTTCTTTTCACAAAACCCGGACTGCAACTCAGTCCTTCCGGCTCCCCCATTACTCTCCCTCCCCTTCAAACCGACCCCACTACTTCCATTCCCAATTCCACTCGACAAAAAACACACGCCACCCTCATTCCTCTCATGCGCAAAAACATCACCATTATAACTCTCGTTCACAATTCTCTGCCAACGAGGAAGAGGAACATTTGATCTCCCACTCTCCTCTCCATCAGATTTCACGCCACTACAACTTCCACCCACATCTGTTCCCCCACTCTTCTTACCACCAACGTCAAAACTCTTACTCTCTACTCCCTCACTCTGATCATCATCATCACTATCGTCAAGGGAAACAACATCCAACCCTTCCTCAAGCCCCCCCTTTTCACAGTCATCCAAAAAGGCATCGTCTTCACTATCATCCAAGACAACTGGACTCTTACTTCCCTTGTAAGACAACCCGCCAACGCTTTCCTCTTGAGCACCATTAAGTCCATTCGTTGACCCGGTAGCGGCAGCATTGCTTTCCTTCCCTTGGTTTCTCCCTTTCCTAATCTCATCATGCAATTTCTTATACACTTCAGCTTCTCTAAGCCTGGTCCTTTTAGATATAGGCAATGTATAGTCCATCATCCTTGCACATAAAGATTCAATATTTCTATGCCAAAATCAACAAAAACAAAAACTCAGTTTCAGCACATAAAGACATCATCTTTTTATAGGTCAAACATAAAAGAACTATAAATTTTTAGAGAGAGAAAGATACCATTGCAGAGAAGGAGAAGGAGATCGGTGCGTTGAGTATATGTTGTCTTTCAGGAACGTTTGAGTTCGCTTCGCGAGTTTGATATGGCGTGGGTTTTCGATGGCCACTAGGACTTTTAGACATTAATGGCGTGGGACCCATGTGAAGATTGATTTTGATTTATATACAATTCTACAATCAATTGTCTCTTTAAGATGCCTTTTGAAATACCAAAATCAACCTTTCAACAATTCAGCATGGATATTGATGTTTTTTCCTTTTCTTTTTCCAAAGAATTAGGATATTCTAGGCATTATCAGATTTTAGACACGTAATTGATATTCGAATTTATTTATTTATATAAATATATTTTTCCTGATTTTATTTGAATTCAAATCTTGTATGATAATGTGTTAAGTGAACTCTCATGTTATTTTTATTTTTTGTTATTGGAATCTAAAATTTAATATTTTTGTGCCATTTTGTGTTATTATAGGACGAAAGGTAGAATTTTTTTTTTTTTTAAGAAAGTTAAAATCAACAACTAATTTCATAGTTTTAAAAAATTACATGGAGTGGTTTTAAATAAAAAAAAAATCAAAACAAACAAACTTTCTATTTTTATTTCTGTAGTTTTGAAAAGGGTCCATAAATGCTACTAATTAATCCTTAGCAATAAATGTATAAATGTAACGGGCACCAGCCCTATGATCAATTTGTTGGGTGTTTTCTAGTCAATCATGATTCGGACATTGTTCTTCGTCAATCTTTAAATTAGATATTAAAGTTATGAGTATAACCTAGAGATTATTATTTTTTATTCGATTCGGTTTTTGTTAAAAAAATAATTAAATTAAAATTTTTTTAAATTGAAACTGGTTCAAACTGACCGGTTTCGGTTCAGTTTGATTTTTTATGACAAAAACCAGTTCAAACCGGTTTGACTCGGTTTTTTTATTTGGCTCGGTTTTTTTCTGTTTGGGTTCGGTTCGGTTTATTCGGTTTCAGGCTTATAAAACTAAAACCAAACCAGTCAGTTTTTTTAAAATTTTAATCGGTTTAATCGGTTTTTTTCATGGTTCGGTTTTTTCAGTATTTTTTTCCGGTTTTCTCGATTTAATCAGTTTTTTAATTTTTTTTACTCACTTCTATTCTAAACTATATATTTTAGCTGAACAAATTTGAGTTTTAATAACTTCATTTTATTTAATTATTATATAACAGAAGAGGTTGCCTTTGATTATGCTGTGAAAAAAAAAATCTTTAAAAAACAAAAAATGAAATCCATTATTTGCACCCTTATTTTTTAGTTGATTTATCAAGAAAGCCTTTGTCGAATCTACTTCACTGGTCGAGATAAGATTTTAATTTTAAAATATTATATTTAATTGGTTGAATTTGAAAAAGCACGTGCCTGTTTGATCGAATTGATAATAAATAAATTAGTGAACTGAAAAGAACAAAAAATTGTTGTAAACAACAGAGAGTTACAGTTAAAACAAATTACAGAAGCAATTTAATTTTTTTTATTATATAAAAATAGAGATAAATGGAAAATATTCGGTTTTAATATAGGTGCTTATTGTCGCAGTCAAGTTTCCAATATAGGTTTTGTAGAAGAAAATAATCTAGATATTTGTTATATAGTTATTTTTATATGAGTTAATTATTATTTTTTTCTGTAGAATTACCTTTAAGGGATTATTTGAAAATGTAGGTTGACCGTATTTTTTTGATAAAAATTAATTTTTTTTATATATTTTAGATTATTTTAATATGTTGATTTAAAATTAAGATATATTTTTTAAAAATTCCTCTAAAAATAGCAACCCTTCATGATAATAAAAAAAATTCCATCATTAAGAGTGGCAAAAATATTTATCTGTCAAAATTTGGCATAACAATTTTTTTTTTATCCCTTAGCATTTAAAAATATCTCTGCCTAACAGCGGGAAAAGGCAATCCTCGCCGTGGTTGCCATTTATTGACCGTATAAAACTCTTTTTTTTTTTGGGCACAGATGGTCCGACGACAGATTCTGTAAATTGATCAATAGTCAATGGCAAAATAGAGCCACAAAAACATAGGCACTGTACCGAAAAGATTTTCTGAAAACGCATGCAGTGTCAAGATCCTTAATTTGCCTGCAGTTGGTCATCGCTTGTAGCCTCTAATATATGGTCCCCACGGAAAGAGCTGTCGGCCAAGCAGGGCCCCTAAATTCAGTTCCTTTCCTTGTTGTGCCATAGTGCCAGAACAAACACAAGGTAAAAGGAGAAACGAAAGGGACGAAGACAAAACAATTCAGGCAAGAGTTCATCTTTTCGATATATAGTCCTGTTGAGCCAGAAACTTCATGTTTAGTATCCTAAACAGAGGGCATAATTTCCTCATAGAATTAGCATGTGTTTATAACCAGAAACTTCTTGTTTTTGCATTAATACTTGCATGTTCAGAGATGATTCGCTTCGAGTCAGAAATCACCTTTGTGAAAGTTCCATTCTTGTCTCCACGCATGGCAGAGCTCCATGTTCAGAGATGATTCGCTTTGAGTCAGAAAGCCATGTGCTTTCTTCTGAGCACAAAACCCCTATGATAAGATTAAAAAAAAAGATGCATGGGAACCAGTAACATGAATGCTAGCAAGAACATGTCGATGTGAATTGCATTTCATTTTTCATCGCTGTGTACATGGGCAGAGCATATCTGCCAAACCCTATACAATAAGCAATTACCATTCCTTTTTACTTGGGATGAATTGGGTTTCGTGGCTTCACTACAATATTGCTAATCTCCAGGACTAGGAGCCTCTAAGGTGGCCCCCTTAGTGGATGTGCATGGGTTGGAGAGCTCTTTCATTTTAATTCTCTTTGTGCTGACAGCATTCTTTTCTCCATCTAGATAAATGAAAGAAAGAAAAATCATCTGTAGCAAGCATACTCCTAGATTGACACAATCCACAAACACAGGGATGGATTCTACAATAACTTGCAAGTCCTGTAAGCAAGCACCTGATCTGTCGATTTCAAAGATTGTGCAATCATTTCGAACGGGTGCAAGAACCCAGAAAGGATCTTACCTGTCAACAATGCCGCATGCTTGGCTAATTAAAAGACTAAATGGATTTATAAATAAAAAAAAAATTGAAATTGAAAGATTGTCAAAGAGAAGAGGAAAGAGCTTTGGGTGGCAGCAACGTGACAATCCTATTTGATATATATTTATAGCCGTTACTTAGCGGGGTTCTTACAATAATTAAAAAGTGGGCCTGTGTTTTACCACTAAGAGAAAATGGGAAATAAATTACTTCATGCTAGGCCCATATTGTCTGGGCCCTTACTGTTTCTTGCCAGAAGTTGTGGAATGGAAGGGCCAATTTCCCAGAGGAAAAAATATAGGGGACTGACCGTGAAACATAGTTATTAAATCTGTCCGGTCTGGCTGGCAGGTTAATCTAATGACCCATTTGAGCCGAGTTTATTTTTGAATTACTAGAAAAGTTGAATGGTCAAACTTAAGTAATCATGTCAAAATCTAGATAAGACCCGAAAAAGGATTTTTTAAAAAATATTTCTCTACAATAATATAAAGTTGTTTCATTAAAAAAACTTAATAAACTCAGTTAATTCGTTGGCAAAAGGGTTGATGAGTTCAAAACCACGACCTGGAACTTTTAATTCACACAAGCACTCAACATGCAGTTTCAATTTAATGTCATGTTACCCGTCCGTTGTTCAAACAAATCCAGATACAGAAAAAACATTAATGGTTCCTTAATTATATGAAAAAACCATACTAAATTTGCATTTCACTTGCTTTTTTTACGTAGTTTACAACATAAATAATTTGTACCGTCTCTTTCTATTAGCGTTGAGAACCAAAAGCTAAGTGTTTGTGTGAATTAAAAGTTGATTATGATAGTAGAATGTTTAGCAGTTCTGATTAATATAAAGCATAACAGACCAGAATTAATAATGCCTCTCTGCTAATATGGTATTGACAACAGGAGCATGTTGCCATGTTCTATGAAGTAATGGGTATTTGTGTAAATACCATAACAATGTTTATAAAAACCACCACACCTCTCTATGATGGAGTTATTCCATTGTATATATAGATGTATACAGAGGAAGTAAACTTGAAAACAGGAAGATAAAACCAGAAAGATAAATACAAGAGGAAACTATATATCTCCTACAATATCTCCAAGAGGAGAAGATTAAGGAAGATCCCGTAAATCAATAGCTGATTTACTGGAATCCTCTACAATGGGAAAGAACAAATGTAAAAGGAGTCATTTTTCAGGTTCCATTTTGGTGTTCTCCACTTACAAGAGTCCGGATGGTTCCCGAAAACCAGAAAATCAATTGCTCGGATCATATGGCATCCAAAGATTCTTGCTCACTAAGCTAATGAATGTGCTCATGCGCTCAAATACAGTCACACCAGTCAAAGTTATGAATTCTGATTCCAACCAAAAGGCCCAAAAACACCATCTGTTGTAAAATCAGATGGGTACTAATTGGCTCTGAAGTATTCAAAGCTTAAGCTCAACTCATAAATTCAGACGGGGATTTACAGAAAGCTTGCCTTTCGAAGAGGTGATAAGGTTCATGGATAACAGTAATGAATGACCTATATATGTTACAATCCATGATCACTAAAAATCATATAATAGCTCAATTCTCAGCAAAAGAGAACTGAATGTAACAATGGGATGCAAACCCGGAACACCCTGAGAAGAGCTGATAGAGAGACATGAGAAATATTGAAAACGAGCAGGAGAGAGATAATTCTATCTTAATATAGCAAGTGCCATCATCCGGTGTCTTTCTGTTAGGTTGCTGCACAAATTTAGATTTGTAAGAGCACAACCACTTCAAAAGGCTGCGTGCAATTACATGTTGCATTTAAACAAAGAAATATTAAAAAGAAAAATCCATGGACAAAATGCACAAGATCACTCAGTATTCTTTGACATGCAACATTCATACATTGAAAATGTTAACCTCTGGCTTCGGATGAAGGAATGCAAGTGCCACAGATGAGGAGTGGTCGGTTAGGATTCTTCTCTTAATTAGGAGTCTTTAATCTTACTTAATTTCTTTTTTTTTATCTGATCATTACAGTCGGTTAAATTTTTCAGAATATGTGTTGAAAACTAATTCTGTTGTTATTACAACTCTTCTGTAATTTAGACTCTGCTACAACTTAAACTTTGTTTCTGACTTGGTTTTTTGCAATATTCGAACATTTTAGCTGTATTTTTTTATTCATGAAGAAGCTTGATTTGCATCTTTATTGGATCCTAAGGTTCATCATTTCTATATCAGATTCTCAACCGTAGTGAGATGCTCGACACCATTAGTTTTTTCATCAGATCAGGACATCCATCTCGTCCTTCAGCTTGCATCCGAATTTTCTCCTTTAAAATGATTTTATCTGACCTTACATCTTTCATAATATGTGTATATGATTTTGGGGTTTTAAATCGCATGATTTCGGTATCTGAAGTTTAAAATATGTCCGTTTGAATCTATAGTGTGAAAGTAGAGAATCTTGCAGCAAGAAAGACTTTATCCTGATTTTGCAGGTTTGATTAAAGGTCCATACGAACTTAGATTTCTGCCCATGATACCTTCTTTGAAAGCTTGTTATGTGTAAATTAATTTTTATTTAGCCTACGTTCATATTTTAAAATTATAACTCGGTAAAAACTTGTCACCAGTAGTAAGGTCCGAAATATAAAATGCAAAAAATCTCATATTTTAGTCATTAATTCACAAAGTTTTTTAAGCATTACAAACTCATAAAAATAACTTTCAATAAACTCAAAATACATTAAAAAGTATAGTGTAAAAAAAATAAACACACACATATATATAAAAGAGTATCTTTCAAATTCAGTTAACTTCTGAATAGTTATGTCAGTATCCTCAATACCTCTCAACCAATTCATCTTCTACAATACATGTGTATTCTTTAGCAAAAACCTTTGTCAAACATGTGATGGCAAGGTCAGGCACTTCCCAGCCAGTAAATTCGCTCAGTTAGGCAAAACAAAACCATAGCCTTTAGCTTATTGGCTTCTAGTAATATATATGAAACAAGTAAACAAAATAAGTGTGAAATAAGTTTGAAGAAAATGGTAGAATGGTTACACTTCGCAGCAGTGCCTATTTCTGGAAGGAAACAAACATGTTATAAGAACATTTCATTGCCAGTTGCTAATTTTGGGGCTGTAACAAATACATTATAAGCACAGTTCATGGGCAACAGCTAATTCTGGGGTATAAGCCAGTCAAAATGTGTAAAAATTTCGTGCAGAACTGTTCCCTTTGCAACAAACTGTGCTCAGGTTCCTCTTTTATGCAAGAAAATGGCGACAACTCTTGTAATCTTAAGTTCAATATTAAGCACTAATAAAGGAGATTATTCTGCCACCAGATTCACAAAAACGAAAAGGAGGCACGTCAATAACATGGCACAAGAGAACTCGTCTAACAACAACAGTTATTTAGAATTGGGTATTACCTCATCATAATGTATTCTAAGAATTTCTAGGTTGTGAGAGCATTTTAGCAAGTTGATCATTGGCTTTACATGGCATGGATGGCACATTGCAAACTCTAAGGACTTCAGGTTACGAAATGAAGTGCAGAGGTATTCTGATGGCACAAGTGCAAGACACTGAAGACAAAAAATAAAAATAGAGGTAACTAAATGAAGTTACAACCGTACAAAGAATCACCTCCACAATTCAATTCTAAGCTCTCAAAACCACCTGGGAGATTCTAGTCCGTTGGCTGAATTGCAAACAAAAATACAAGCAAAAGCATTTGGCGAAAAGTATCACCAGTGGGGAAAAAAAGAAAACAAAGCTATCAATTACATTAGAAAGGCAAGTGTCTAAATCAAAATTGCATATGAACAAAAACCAAATTAACAAGTAATAATCACGTTAGCTGAAAAATTAATAGAAATTGAATTTTGTATGAGGGAGCTGACTGATTTATGAAAGATTGATTTCATAGTTAAGCTTTAATTATGATGAAAAACTGGCAAACAATTTTAAGCCAAGCAAAGAAGAGAATTTTGTACCACTAAGAGAGATGCTGACAGTTTCAGAACTTCTACATTGCATAGTCCTCTGAGGATCTTGCAAATAACATTAGTTTCAGAAGGTCTACAGAATTTTACTCATCTTTTGAGGTGCGCTTTTCTGTCAATGATGTTGCTTTTTTCTCGTGAAGCAGGATTCTGCTACAACATGCTACGTGAATTGTTTGAAGGGGAATGTTTTTTATTTTTTTGCATGAATGGGTTATTGCTGTTAGAAAATGCCCTCAAACTATTTAAGAGCCCTTATTGTGTACCAAGAAAGATCTGAGCCTCAGATGTACACCAACCTCAGGCCTGCTTTTCACTGCTAGAGCCTTATATTTACACACATGGACTTTGTAGACGATGAATTTTGATGAATTGTTACAATTTTAGAACCTTATTACATTTCTAGACAGAAGGCCCCGTTTTTTTTGTCCTTTGAAGAAAGAGTGATGTTCATAGGAGAATTACAGCTTTTTAATATTATTGTGTATCAATGAGCTTATTCTTTATTTTTCCTTCGATTTTTAACGGTTAACAATCTGCTGTTGATGGATTCAATGTTTACATTATGTAAATGGCTTCTCATGGGTTCGTCTTCAAAGAAGTTTTCCACCTATCATCCTGGTAGAAAATCAACACCATTATCTGTTAGGATCGGGTTGATTCATGCCCAGAAATGGAAGACAAGCTTTTTAACGTGATTCGGCAATTCAACAATCGTCTACGTTGACGAGTAACTAATTCCATTAGGTAGAAAGTAAAATATAATCTACAACAACGTAGGAGAAGGAACACCCTCAACTCAACTCTAAACATCTTTAATTACCTCACATCTCTCTCTATCTCTCTGTTGCTGCAGCTACTGCTTCTAATGCACTACAATATTATGCTGCTGCTTGCTCTACTTCTATTGAACAATTACAGCTCTATTTATAGCTGAAAATGGAGGGACAAACATCCTCATTTTCATGAGCCTTCATTATGGCCAACAATTTGGTAGACATACAGTCCATTTTCCAGCCTTGTTCCGGCACATTTTCAATTAGTTCACAACTTTTTTTTTTCCAATTTATTGATTAATATATATATTTTAATTCATTATATTATATTAAATACGGACATCATATTTTCATTTCTCGAGCAACTGATATTATAATACTAGAAAATATATTTGATGTATCAATATATTTTGAAAAAATAAATTTTAGCCTAAAATTGTATTTAAAAAGCATGAATAACTTAATAATAGATGAATGAAGTTTATGTCTGTATATAACATGTTTAGGCGTGAGAAAAATACCAAATCTAAATGACATGGATGTAACTCATTTCCAAGCCCAATTTTTTTGGGCATGGTTAAGGGCAGAGTCCAAGTATGCATAGCTTTGTTAAGCTGGTAGATCTAATGTTTTTAGATTTAGTTATGTGCTGAGTTCAAACGAATATGAATATGACGAGTTGTCAGACCCAATATCCATTGATTCAGCTAAACGTTGAGCCCATATAAATGTGAGTTTGACGAGCTATCAAACTCAATAACTTAGATTTCAGCTACGCGCTGAATCCAAGCAAACATGAGTCTAGTGAGCTATTAAACTCACTGTCTATGGGTTTGGTATCGTGTCAAGCTCAAGTGAATATGAGTTTGGTGATCATTATAGACTCCATGTCAGGCCATAAAGCTTCATTTATTTATTATTATGACTTTTAACATAAAATGTTAATGTTAAAGATATTCATCTCTCTATATTCTTAGGTATATAAAAGTATTCTAAGAACATACCATATTTTCATCGCCGTTAATATTGTGTAAGGGATATTTATCCTTCATTAATATTGTGTAAGGAATATTTGTCTTTCATTTAATGTTATGTAAGAGTTATTTATCCATTATTAATACTATTAGAAGAAAATAATTCTTCAACCCCTCCACTTCAATAAAATAACAAAATTTATAAATATCCATCTGCACATATATTTTAAGATCATTCCTTTATAAAATATTATTATAATCTCTCTTTACAAAAATACTTAGAGTATCAAATACTTATATAAAAAACATTTTGCAGGTATATGGCAATTCATGTCAAGCTACACCTTTATTGGTTATTTTGACCCAGGAGAGGGTAGCAATTACAAGAACAAAGTGAGGAGCCAATTTATCCATTCACGTTAGCCTTGTTTATAGTCTTTTCTGAGATTTTTTAGAACATCCTCGGTATTCATATATATATATATATATTAAAAGAAATAACTTGAGATTCTATCGCATGATTTTGAGCCAGTCATTGTACAAATGGATGATGATTAACAGACGTTATTTGGCTGGATTCTTGAACGAAAGTGATATTCATTATGAAAAAGAAAGTAAAGCATGATGTTACAACACAAATATCTAAGAGATACTAATAACTCAAATTCTGATTTTCCAATAAAAAGGTTGTCTTTTTCGAAGGCAAATACAATTATACAAAGGCTCACAACCATGGTCTTTATGGTAATTTCACCAACTTTATCTTCAAACCCCAACCAAGCAGAATCCCAAGAAACCAAAACCTCTCTGCTGAACAGTCGACGCTCAGTCCCCTAAACCCGAAGCAAAAATGCTTCTCCAACCTGCACTTCACCACCATAAGGTCTCCCTCTCATCATCCATCTCCTACTCTCACTCTGTCCCATGGAAAAGTCCCAAATCTACCCTCCACCAAACTGTAAACTACAAGAAACTCCCAGTAATCATATGCTCGATATCACAAGTCCACAATTATGGAACAGTGGACTATGAGAGAAGACCAATGATAAAATGGAATGGTATTTACAGGAGGATTTCATTGATGGAGAATCCTGAATTGGGTTCTGGTAGTGTGTTGAATCGGTGGGAAAATGAAGGCAAAAGGCTCACAAAATGGGAACTTTGTAGGGTTGTTAAGGAGTTGAGGAAGTATAAGAGGTACCAGCAAGCTCTTGAGGTAACAACATGAATAAAAATGGTTCATTTGGGTGTTTATATATGTGTTTTTGAATCTTGGGTTTTTGTTTTTTGAGCTTAAGATTGTGGCTTTTGTTAGTGGGTATAGAAATTATGAGTATTAAATTTCTCAAGTTATGTTCTTTTAGAGTGGTTTGAATTTGATATGTATTTGATTTTTTTTGTTTCTTTTCTTGAATTTGGACATGTATTTGATTTTTTTTTTTTGAGTTTACTTGTTCAATGAGTAGTTTATGTGCTTGAGCTACTAGGGTTGGCATTTGGTTGATATTTTGAGTTTGTTACAGTTCATGGGCGTTTGGTTTTTGCAGATGATCGCTGTTCTTTAGGTTGCTAATTGAAACTTTTGAATCTGGTATGTTTAGTATTGTTTAAGCTGATAGAATCATATTCACCAGTTGCCGTTTTACGATTTTGCTTGCAAGGAAGATGGAATTTGGGTTTCATTGATTCTTAAGATTATGCTTCAAATCAATTGGGTTTTTCATTTTTATTTCTTGCATAGAGAATGTAGACTATAGTGTATTGATCTTTACTCTTTAAACCGTGTTTGCTCTAAAGTTCAAAGCTATTTTTTGTCCTGTAGGTCTATGATTGGATGAAAAACAGACAAGAGAGGTTTAGATTATCGCCTAGTGATGCTGCAATTCAATTAGACCTTATTGCCAAAGTACGTGGGGTTTCTACTGCTGAAGATTTTTTCCTAAGTCTCTCCAACACTTTCAAAGATAGGAGGGTATTCGGCGCTTTGCTGAATGCTTATGTGCAAAACAGAATGAGAGAAAAAGCAGAAACTTTGTTTGATGAAATGAGAGATAAAGGTTATGTTACGCATGCACTTCCGTTTAATGTGACTATGACTCTCTATATGAACATCAAGGAGTACGATAAAGTTGACTTGATGATTTCAGAAATGAATGAGAAAAACATCAAGCTTGATATATATTCGTACAATATCTGGTTATCATCTTGTGGATCACAAGGATCTGCTGATAAGATGGAACAGGTATATGAGCAAATGAAATCGGATAGATCCATTAATCCCAATTGGACAACTTTTAGCACGATGGCTACCATGTACATTAAGATGGGACAGTTTGAAAAGGCTGAAGATTGCTTGAGGAGAGTTGAGAGTAGAATCACAGGTCGGGATCGAATTCCTTATCACTATCTCCTCTCTCTATATGGTAATGTTGGTAACAAAGAAGAGGTTTACCGTGTGTGGAATATTTACAAATCTATTTTTCCCAGTATTCCAAATTTGGGTTACCATGCTATTATCTCATCTCTGGTTAGGCTGGATGACATTGAAGGGGCTGAAAAGATTTATGAGGAATGGCTATCAATTAAGACATCTTATGATCCAAGAATAGCGAATCTTTTTATAGCTGCTTATGTTTATCAGGGAAATTTGGATGAAGCCAAGAGTTTTTTTGACCAAATGCTTGAAGAAGGAGGAAAGCCGAATTCAAATACATGGGAAATTCTTGCTCAAGGACACATTTCAGAAAGGAGAACTTCTGAGGCTTTGTCTTGCTTGAAGGAAGCTTTTGTTACTCCAGGATCAAAGAGTTGGAAGCCAAATCCTGCAAATGTAACTTCCTTCTTTAAGCTTTGCGAGGAAGAAGCTGACATGGCAAATAAGGAAGCTTTAGAGGGTTTTTTGAGGCAGTCAGGACATCTTAAAGATAAAGCATATGCATCACTCTTAGGCATGCCTGTTACTGGTGATGAGCTATCAACAAAGGAAGACAGAACTGGCGACCAGATTGACAATGAGGAAAATGACGAAGATGATGGGGCTGAGATGCTAGTCAGCCATTTGCAGGGTAGTCTGTAACAACTCCATTGCGTGCTTCTATATGGAGGAAGTTATTTGTTTTAGATCTTGTGTTGCTGAGCAGATTTTACCAAAACTTTCGCTCACAAGCTGCATTACTTCGCCGCAGTCATCACCTGCCAAGTTTATGAGTCCTGCCAATGGTGGCCGGGAATTTGAAATTTGAAAGTTCTGGCGTGGCATAATATTTATTTATACAATGTTTGTCCTCAAATGTATGCTCAGCAAAGGAATGAATGCCCTTGACTCCTTGTAATTAACGACTGTAATCCATCTCCAATTCAGCAATTACAAGTTTTTGTTGCTATTTGTGGAGTTCAGGCACTAAAGTCGTCCTATGTAATCCCGAACTAAATTTCATTTCAGTCCCTATACTTTTGACTTGAATATAATTCAATCCCTAAATCACTTACTAGTTATTCAATATCAGTATTGGTTAGCATAGAGGGTGTTATCAGTATTGGTTAGGATAGATGGTAGAGGGTATTTGAAAGTATTATAACAGTTGTTTTTTAAAATGTTTTTTTATTTAAAAATATAAAAAATTAATATTTTTTTTAAATTATTTTTAATACGAATATATTAAAATATCTAAAAATTAAAAAAAATTAATTTAAAAAAACATTTTTAACCACGTTTCTAAACGCCATTTAAATACATGACCAATGGAGTTTGCAAGCAACTGGAAACATTTTTTATTTTTCCTTCTTTTTGGTGTTTTAGCGGTCAACTGAATATCAAGCTCAGAAACACAGGAGCTCGGAGGCCCAAATCCAAGTCCATTAGTTCTAATCCCACAACTGGGGTATCAGTCTATCAGGCCCACCCCAGCACTTCAATACATTGTAGCCCAGCATACTACACACGCCCAAACAGAAGATCTGTAGAAGCCGGTAGTTGTTTTTTTTATTTTTTTTTAAAATATATTAAAATAATATATTTTTAAAAAATTATTTTTATCATTAAAAGATATCAAAACATAAAAAAATAAAAAATATTTAAAAATATTTAAAATATTTTTAAAATACAAAAATAAACGTAGGTATTTACCTGTTTTTCTTCTCTCCATCCAATTAAACTTTAGCGAATAATAACAAAATACAAATGTTTAATTAATATTATAGTTTAAAGAAACCTTTGAAGCCTCTTTTATTTCCCCTATGTTGAAAATACATCACTTAAAATACTGAAAAACATTAGGCTATAAACAAAAAAGCAATATCAGATGTATTTAATTTTTTTAGTAAGATTAATTTCATTAAATGATGTGATAAGCACATGATTGATGATTTATTAATTAATATAATTTATAATTATATTACATTACTAAATGATGATATGGAAAGACTCATATTCTATGATTCAAAACCTTAATTTTCATAAGACAAATGTCACATCATTTAATAAAAGAAAAACTGTAAGAAAATAAACTACCCCTGATTACATCATCCAAACAACAACGAGTGTGGTTAAAAACTAGTTTGTTCAAATTGGGCAAATAATGGAGATTTAAACACTTTGAAAAGGAAAAACACCTTCAGGAAAATAATGTTTTCTTTGCTTCAAAACCTGACAGTGTAGCCCCACTTTGTTATATATGCTACCAAAGTTTAACAACAAATTGTTAGGCTTTCATTTTCATATTCGATGCATGCATGTACCTTTGTCATTTCATGGCCCTCCTCCCATTCTTTGGAGGACAAAATAAAAACTCAAGCTCCACGATCTAGCTAGCTAGCATGTAAACATGTTTTCTTGTCGCATTTTAGATATTCAATATCCATTTAAATTGGATTTTTAATGGAGTTTAATATTATTTATACCATATTTATTATCTATAAGATAATTGTATAAAAAAACACTCATCCATTTAAATATTATAGCCTAAGGGGTAAAATGATCATGGAAGCTTGTGATATCAAATTAACGACACTAGAGATTTTTGGATCTTAGTTAGCTACTTGACAAAAAAAGACGTCGGTGGCAAGTGCCTGTACTTGAAATTAAAAACAAAACGCCCCACACCGTTTCGAGCATGCTCCGCGAGTCAACAATTGTTCTTCAAGTCGTTCGCAATGGTTCTCTGCGTCCTTGGAAAAGTTTTACAATAATCATGGAGTAATTAACGCTATTTTACTAGTTTCCTTTTAAATCTATGTTGAAAAAAAAGATCAGCACAAAAATATTAGGTCACTCATCAAACCATGAGTTTGCAGATTGGTTCCACCCTTGCTTATCTGGCTGCCACATTACCAGCTACAAACTTACTCATCAAACCACTTTTGAAACGAGGATGTGGCCAGCATTTCGTTGGTTTATACTCAGAATCATGGGGTTAAGCTTATTCCTTGATGCATGAGAGCTTATCATTAGTACTTGACATTAATTAGTACCGTGAAAGGTCATATTCAACAATCTGGTATAGAAGACTGGAGACCCACAGCAATGCAATGGATAGGGGATGGTCTTATTAATGTCGTTCTCCTTTTTCCTCTTCTTTTTAATCTCGTAGTGTAAGGCATTGATCATTACAATTTTTGTGGTGGCGCATTATGGTGGCAGCAGCACAGTAGGCTGGCTCACATGGAAAAGCACATGGGTGAGGAAGACGCAAAACAGATCCCTTTTTAGAGATGTTGATGTATCCAGTATACAAATCGAGAGAGTTGTCTTACGACGACATATGCTTTGCTCTTGTTTCACTCCAAGCAAAACATGCTTCCAGCTTGGCATTTGGCGTTTGCTTACTTTCCAAATTAATCCCTTGATGACAATTCAACCATTTGATCGATCTCGTGTTGGATTTCATGTTCTAGCTAGCTAGCACATCGTTCGATGCGGAGGATATTCCCACCGAACTCAATTTTAGATGTGTATATATCATACTACAATATTTTTAATTTTGTGATCTCAAAATGAGTTTGGTAAGGTATGGATATGAAAATTACAGCTTATAAATTACAATATAAGAGATTCTTAACACTTTTCATTTTTTTTTGATTTAATAGTTAGATTTTCGAGTATTTTTTTTAATCAATTTTGTGAAAAATGAGACAAAAATCTTTTAAACTCCATTCTTAAGAATTAATCCATATAAAAATTGTGTTTTTACGTGGAATCTTTCTCATGAAAAGAAGATCCAGTTACTATCCAAGCAAGTTAAAGTGAATTAATTTTTTTTTTTTTTGTTATAAAAAAAATTCGAACGTCTGGAAAACTTTTGAGGAAGGAGAACGTAAGTGTTAATTAAGACACAAGCTAATTTTGCACGCTAACTTTATCTTAAAAACCTTTGTATTTTATAGGACAGTCGGTTGGAAAATGCTCTGGAAAAGACAAAGAAGAGGGTGTCTCTGTAGATTCTGTACTGCAACTTATATAAACAGCCCTTGAGTTTCCAAAACCATGTAACAGAGTAATTTTCAGCTAAAATGGTGAAACCTATAGCTCTAGCTCTAGCCTCCGTTTATTTATTTTGGAGCGGTATGCATGTGTTTTGTATTTAAAAATATTTAGTTAATTAACTAATATATAGCATTGATTTTTTTCAAACCGAAATCATAAAAACTATCATAATATCAGTTAATTATCAGTGATTTGGCCTTAATATTCGGAAAAAACAAGTAAATGCCAAGTGTTAGTGCTGGATATATATAATGCGAGGTCACTAATTAACTGGTTAAAGTTAAAAAAGATTAATCTTATAGTATTTAATTTATGCTCTGTCCAGCTTCATAGGAATCAATTTGACAGCTCTATTTTAGCATTTCCATTGATGTGGGTCAATTAAGCTGATGAATAGCCGAATTAACTGTAGATTTTTTTGTAAAGATGTACATGCATGTATTTGATCTATCATGTATCATTACAACCACAGCCATCAAATCTTAACAAGTCAATGAATCCAAGCCAAACCCAACCACAAACCTGCAGCCTGTATCCAAAGATTTCGTTTTCTGTCAAGCTTGTAGACAAGTTTAAGCTACTAGCTAGCTAGCTAGCAAGGTACGTATCCCTTTTGCTAGCTAGTAACGGAACTATATGCCTTAAGATTCTAAGAGCTGGCTGGCCTAGCAATTGATACCCTTTTCGTACAAAACATAAGATGTTCAAGCCAGGAAAAGCCAAAGGATTCCATTAATTCCCACAAATATCCTGACCAAGATTTCTGATCTGTAATCTGCGTTATATGTTTTTAATTGACAAAACAAAAGCTAGCAATATAAGCAGCATCTGCTAATGCCATGAACTAATACAACAAATCCATGTCATGTCACCTTATTTTGTAGATTGCAGAATCAAAACACATGCAAGATCTCTCAAAACGCGGGACCCTTAAATTTTTATGATCGCATAATATTTTCCACATGTAATCACATGATGGGATGGCTTGCCCATCACTATTCTCACACTAAAGATCACCAAAATAAAACCCCAAGTCCTCTTTCAACAAATAAAGAAAATATATATATACACACTAATCAACTTACAAAAATGAATAGAAATCGTTAAGACTATATCTAATAAAACTTCTAGCCAACTTGATGATTCAAAATATGGTTTGAATTTATTGTATAAATCTTAAATCTTAAAAAAAATAATCACGATAATTCAAAATATCTATATGTATCATATAATTTGGTAAATATTTATAAAATAAAAATGAAAAGGAAAAAAATAATCCTATATCGAACACCTTCAGCTTGTTCCCTCTCTATCAAATTAAGTTTGAAATTAAAATAACCATCATTAACCCAACTCAAATCCAAGAACTTTAAAAAGGATACAAAAGGCCGAAGTCCACTAACGAATAAGGACATGCAAGTCATAGTTTAAAAAACATAAGGGTGTTTTCTTCCAAACCCATTAACCACCACGTTTGCTTTTATTATATGTAGACGCATAGTATTTAGTGAAACCCGAAACAAGCAAGCTGAGAAAAAAATTCCAAGCATTTAGCACCAAGATTTGCCTATCAATGGCAGAGCTAGAGAGTACAAAGATGATGCCAAAATCAATCACATTTCTCTCTTCTTTGCTTCAAAGGGTTGCTGATTCTAATGATCTTAACCGCGAGTTTCAGCCACAGAAAATCTCGGTCTTCCATGGACTAACTAGGCCAACTATCTCTATTCAAAGTTACTTGGAGAGAATTTTCAAGTACGCAAATTGTAGCCCTTCTTGCTTTGTTGTTGCGTATGTGTATCTTGATAGGTTTGCTCAAAGACAACCTTCTTTGCCTATCAATTCTCTCAATGTTCATCGGTTGCTTATAACAAGTGTCTTGGTTTCTGCAAAGTTCATGGATGACATGTAAGTTCTTGATTCTTCTTTAGTGATGGAAATTTGAATTTCTTGGATTTGGTTTCTGGGAATTTGTTGGTTCCTGCTCTGGTTTTAAACAAAGTTAGAATCTTGAAATTCTGGAAGTCGACACACACACACACCCCTTGGATTCGCAATTCTCTAGTGCTCAAGGAAAATTGAAGTTCTTTGATTTCCTTGTCGAGGATTTATTTTCTTTAAATTGCTTCTCTTGATTTGAATTTTCTCAATTCATGGTCATTTAATTTCTCTGTCTTATGATCCTATGATCTGAGTTTGGAACTCAATAAACCCAGATAGGAGAAGTTTGGTTCTTTGAAGTTTTTTTGATTTAGGAAGTTCTTGGTTTATTTCTGTAAAGTAGCACTTGTTTTTTCCAGCCATGTGCTCCCTATTCTGAACTTTCAGCTAGCCCAGCTAGCCACTTTAAAGTTTAAATGCATGTGATGTTGATGTATCACAAGTTCATCGATCCAAGTGGTAATTTAAGACCTGTATCTGTGAAAAATGCCTCTCAAGGTTTCCTGTTATGGCAATTACCTTCAAATAGTAAAACTCATCTTTGATTCCTGATTCCTGTCTTGTGATTTTCAGGTATTACAACAATGCTTACTATGCAAGAGTTGGAGGGATAAGCACGATTGAGATGAACTATCTAGAAGTGGATTTTCTATTTGGATTAGGCTTCAATTTAAATGTGACTCCAAACACCTTCCACAATTATTGCTCCTACCTTCAGAGAGAGATGATGCAACAACCTTCTCTGAATTTAGCTGAATCTTCATTGAACTTGGGGAGATCACTAAAAGTCCACTTGTGCTTCAATGAAGATGAAACATCCCATCAACAAAAGCAACTTGCTGTTTAAGCTATAGCTATAGCTATAGCTTGTTTAATTATAATCCCTGGATAATGTAGTTAGTTATAGAGATAGTGACTATCCTCCAGTCTCCTCTCTCGTATATTGGATTGTACTAAACCAACTTGGTTTTTTGATTTTGTTTTATTTCATGGGTTTGAATTTCAGTGTATTCTGTATGTACAGACGGGACTATCTTCTTTACAGTCTGGCTATCAAATTCTATCTCTCTATTGTACCATTAGCCTAAAAAATGTAATGGGTTGACTCGGTTCTCTGTTTCTCTTTTCATCATGGATGTTTGGGTTGATACTTCTTGTTTCTGTCCATGTTAGGATTCTCTGAACTTTTGGGATGGGCACTAAAAAGCGCAGGATGTGGCAATGAGTTGTTTGAGTGGACACAACTCAAGAAAGAAACACTAGTGGGCAGTGTAAAGCTGGCTGTAATGGTTCCTGCCATGGGTAGTTGACAAAAGAGTACTGTTTTGTTGTGGTTCATTTTGGGAAGTGATGACAGTTTCTTCTATTTGACAGTTGTACTGATTCTTGTAAGGGGACAGACAACATGTGCAATCATGGACAACTACTCTCTCCCCTCTCTGTTTGAGATAGAGAGAGGGAGGAGGAAGATCACTTCCATTTTCATTCCACGTTCATCTTTCTTATCTTATCATTTAACTTCTTGTCCATACATTTTTTTTCACAAGGTTTTCTTCAGAGATTGTGCACGGATTAAATTTAGTGTATATTTGTTTGGAAGATGCATGATTTTTTGTCCAAATTTTTTTATTTACAGGGTTTTCTTTGAGATATTATAATCAAGGTACAGTGTATTTTTGTTTATGAGGCGTTATATTTTTAATAGATTTTTTCCTCGATTCTTATAAAATTTAAATAAATTGCATATATTTATTTTACCTTTTACTATTTATTAAAAGAAAGAAAAAGAATGTAAGTGAATATTCAAAATTATAACCATTTATCTTTATCTAAAATTTTAAACGATGCTCCAAGATATAATATGTATCTTTTTTTAATAATTATTTTCAAAAAACAATTTTAAATAATTTCCGATCAAATTCTAATTAAGTCATGCAAGTCATAATTATCGATATGCATAGATGCAATTTAAGATTGATTTTATGATCTGAAATTGATTGGCATCTAGATGTACAAGATCATATATATATATATATATATTTCAAGAACATAAAGCGGCTTAAACTAGAAAATGGAAACTGTTCTTTCTGCTGGTTGATGATTGTGAAAGCGATGCAGCATTTCAAGCATCTTCTCTTGATTTTGTGGGCTGATTCCAATTTTATGTTTGACCCATGAAGGAGGCTCTGGGCTCCTTAATGGACTAGAGAGCGACCACTCTAAAACAAAGCCCAAAGCGTACAACCAACTAATTTAGTTCAAGCGTATAATGATGGGCTGCATTTCAAGCTGTAATGAAGTACGTAGAGATGGTTTAACTCGTTTTGGAAACTCAAGATCTTTTAAGCGTCCTCGATCTGAAAAGTATACATTATTTTTTTTAATAAGAACATTTATAAAATTATTCTGTTGGTATTTCCATTGATAAAATACCGTGTATAATTTCATCGGTAATTATTTAAAAATATTCAAAAAAAATCTATTTTACAAAACTATAAAATAATTAAATAAATATACATCAACATTCTATAATACTCAAAATGCTTGGAAAAAAGAAGAAGAAAATCAACTCAAACAAATTTGCAACAAATAAATTCAACTAAAAAAATTCATATGAAAAAAATTTAAAAATCCTACAACAACATTCATACAATTATTAAGAACAAAAACAATTAAAAATAAAATAAAAAACAAATATAGTGGAAAAAACATGAAAAAAAAAGAAAAAAAAATTTACCTTAATGTAGTTGCAAGTGAAGCTAAGAAAAAAAACAAATTTGTAAAGTATACTAATTAAAAAAATTGAGAAGAAAAAAGAAGAAGGAGAAGAAGACATACCTAAGTATGAAGGAGAAGAGAAGGAGTTGAGGAGAGAAGAAAAGAAAAAGAAATGGATTTTTCATTGAAAGGAGAATGCCTATCAATTCTAAAAGAAAAAAAAGTTTCAATTGAAAAAAAAAACAACGAAAACCCCAAAATTTGCATTTTTGATATATTTGCATTATTTTTAGCATTTTCAACATCATCTCAGAAGAATTTAAATTTTCAAAGGTATTTGAAACGCGTTCAACTTTTAACGCGATAATTTTACAATCACTGATTTTTCTTGTTGAGTCGACGTTGATATTGCTCGTTTTAAAAAAATACAAAAAAAATATATCAAAATTGAAATTTTGGGGTTTTCGTTGTTTTTTTGCTATTTTTGGTTTTTTCTGTAAATTTATCAAAATATGGGTCAAAAATTAGGTAGCAACATGGATATTAATGTTTTTTACATATGGAGGAAAAGAAGAAGAAAGGAGACGAGTCTGTTGTGAAATTAAGGATTATAAGCTTTTTATTGGAGAGTTTTACAAACGGATAATTAAATATTAATATTTTTAATCATTTTGTTGGTGATTTCGTCTGTAATATTTAATTTAAATTTTTAATTTAATAAAAAAATTTCAGAAACGACCAAATATCACTAACGACTTTTCAATCCGTTGGTGATTCCATCGGTAATATTTAATATAAAATTTTAATTTAATCTAAATTTTTCAGAAAACCGTCAAATAACACCGATAACTTTTCAATCCGTTGGTGATTTTGTCTGTAAAGAACAATAATTAATAGTGTAACTGGGAAGAAGTGAATAGTTCCAGAGCTCTCTAGAAAATACCAACATAATTTTTCATCGGTGATTCCTTTTGTAATTGACATGATGAACAGTGTTCACAGTTTGCCAACGGTTTTGCCGACGAATTTTACCGGCGGAATAAATTCAATCGGTAATTTCATTGATAAAATCATCACGTCATCGTTTTTGGCTTTGTTTTAATTATTTTATTTCCCATTGTAATTCCCTCGGTATATACCGAGGGAATATTGCCGTCGGTAAAATCCATCAGTATATTTTCGATGGAAATATTCACTCGGTATTTCCGTTTGTATTTATCAATTTTCTGGTAGTGTTGTGATTATTTTTTAATAAAAATATTGACTCGGTGACCCAAGTTCTTTTCTAGGCTAGTTCCCAGAACAAGTACAATAATTATAATTAAGAAACCCGACCAGAAGCTCAACTCAGTTTAAGGCTTAGGTTGTAGGTCAGTTGAGTTAATCCAAGTCAACTAAGATTTTTTTATTTTAAAAAAATCTTAAACAAAATCGTACCAAGGATTTTTTTTTAAAAATAAAATAATATTATTTTAAAAAAAATTCAGGTTTTACTGACTTGACCGGGTCCAAGTCTTGAGTTAGCAGGTTGACCAACCAGGCTGGTCTAGAACTATGCTCGTAACTATGGTTGATTTTTATTACAATTTGTTTTAAGAGTTTTTAAACCTTGAATTCAAAGATTTAAGGTTTGTCTCATGGAAAATATGCATTTCATTTCCCTTCAAAAGTTATTTATAATTGAATTACCATTATTTGTTCATTATTACATGGTTTAAGCATCCAATTAACTACATTAGCAGAGTCAAATTCAACATTAATAATGTCTTTCCCAAACATCTTGAAGAAGATAATTCAGGTGCTTTCACAATGGCAATCAATTCGGCTTCTTTTAGAATCTTTGACTCCAACCCGTATAGAAAATAAACCCAGCACCTTTCCATTATGATCTCTTAGAACCCCACCATTTCCATTATGATCTTATACCTTTCTTTATATCAAATTTACTTGATATAAAGATGAATTATTGAGCAGAATTAATATATTATCTTTAACTTCAATTAACTGTTCTTCATAATTTCACTGAATCAATCAAGAATTACAAATGACTTGTACTTGTCCCTTGCTGGATGCGCTTACAATTTTATCTGCTAATCAATCTACGAATAGAAAGAGTGACGGCTGGCAATAAATTTGTTCAATTTTTGCATAAAAAAACTGTCAACAGAATTTTTCTCGAAATTATTAATACCAAAGGAAAAAAATCTGGCTAATATTATCACAGCCAACAATATTTATAAACGAAATTACATTGATCTGCCGTCTGGAAAGAAGAAGAAAGGAGAAGCAAACATTCAGCATACACAAGCACCTCATCTTACTGATATGGGTTCTTTCCTTCCACATCCGATCTTTTTTAACCATTCATTGGGCACTAGGTAGTAAAATACAGCGGAAAACACCCAACTAAGAACCCCTTATTACCATAGGTACGGGAGCGGCGAGGAAGATGAGACGAAACGACACTGATTCGTAAGGTGTAACACAATATATCGCAGAACCATAAGTGCCCATCATAGAAATTGTAGCAATGAAAACTTCCAAGAAATACGGGTACCTAAAGGTTAGACATAATACTGTTGGGTTTGTTGCCATTAACGTGCAGCAATCATTAATGGACGTCCCCATCCATTAATAATTGCAGCAGTTAGAGTTGGAGTTGCACTAACCATGTGCACCCATCCCAAATATTAAAGGGTAGCAGCCATCATTGTTGAAGAAAAAATAGAATTGGTGGCAACATTCTTGCCTATAAATAAACACCAAGCAGAGTAAACTGAGCAAAGAAGAGAGCAAAGAGAGTGAGAATGTGAAGAGAAGAAGAGAGAAAGAGGGCTGAAAGCTGCAACCAAAAGATAGCGAAAATGCACAGATTCATGAGGAATAGCAGCAAAAACCGCAGATGCATAGGCTATCATCATTGAGGCTGTAGCAACCCATATTTCAAGATGGAAAGGGAACCAGCTGTAAGTGAGAGACGTAACGACAAGCATACAAGTGGAGAGAGCCAAAGTGTTTGATACCAAGAAAACATAGGAAGCACGCTTTTGAGATGCATAATTAATTGCTCTTCCTTAATGATGTCTTTCTTGCCAGGCCCCTCCAGGAGAGTCCACCCCAGATTGGAATGTCAGTACTGCTGCAATCAAGGCCACAACAACTCTGGCATCCTTGGTGAGTCTCTCACTTCATCATACTGAAATCTCTTGAACCAGCTAGTAATTTTTATTATTTTTATTATTATTATTATTTAATATATGTGTCCGGGTCAATTTTAACGTACCTCAACTAATTATATGAGTTATGAAATTAACGACCATGTAAGCTTTTAGTTACTATTATATTAACAACCATGGAACTCGAACTTAAAACCACAGGAAGAGCAAACCCCTTAGTCTCAAGCTCTTATCACTGGTCTATCTAGTAAATGGTTTAAAAAACTTTCATTAAAAAAACTATATTAAAAAAAATTATATTTTAAAACCATACCTAATAAAATTTAAGCCACCAAATTAAACTATAACTCTCATTCACATTGCAAATATAACAAAAAAAAAAAAAAAAAAAAACTGCAGCAAAAGTTCGAATAGTCCATAGAAAATGGCAAAAAGCCCTGATTGGCTTCGAGCAAGGAACACATGCCCGCTGTCTTGAAGTACTAAAGTTGGTTTAATGATTTCTATAAAAAAAAAAAAGGTTTGATTGCCTATCTTAATCTGCATGAAATCGGGGGAATCGTGATTAGTCTTGCATTGACCTTAAAGCTTTTTTCATAAAAGTATATCTACTTGATATAAATCAAGATTATTCTTGTGCAGATCGCCTTTCTTACTTCAAATTTTGTTATACAGTTCCAACTAAATAAATCAGTAACTACAATTAATTAACTTGCCCCTTAATTCATTTTGAGTTTCAACCGACAGTCCCTCAATCACTTTTACTAATTTTTCATTGAAATCTTAATTATAACTATCAAAATAATACCGCAAAAAATTGCTATTTTTTTTTTAAATTTTAGCTTAAATTGATGATACCAAAACAAAACCCTAACAACGAAGAGAAATCATAATTAAATATCAGGAGAGGCCCTTTAACAATAATAAAGATTATGTGTTCAGTAATTTACTAAATTAAAGTGAGTGATTTAAAAATTACTGATCCCTACTGATAATTAAAATATATATAAAAAAAACAGAAAAATCTTTATTTAATCACAGCAACACGGGATAATACCTGGCTAGTTTTCACACTTAATAAAAGACTACAAGAGCTGACAGTAAGAGCAAGGCTGCTACAACTGGAGGACTTACAACGGAATTAGAAATAAAAATTAAGTCCACATTAGCATGGGCTTAATCTACAAAAACATAGAAAATCTACACTTGTTGACCTGCTTGCCCATCCCTTTTTTCTCCTTCTTCCTTACTTCCTATTTGATTATTCTCATTCTCACTCATACAGTACTTCTTGAAGAAATAACCAAAACACCTCATCACAAAAGGCACTGAAGCTGTAATCAAAAGATAGCGAAAATGCACAGATTTACGAGGAGTAACAGCAAAAACCGCAGATGCATAGGTTATCATCATTGAAGCTGTAGCAACCCATATTTCAAGATGGAAAGGGAACCTGTAAGTGAGAGATGTAATGACAAGTATACAAGTGGAGAGAGCCAAAGTGTTTGATACCATGAAAACATAGTAAGCACCCGTTTGAGATGCATAAATTGCTGTTCCTGCATCATGAGGATCTCCATCTTCTCCTGCATCTTGCCAGACCCCTCCAGGAGGGTTCACCCCAGCCTGGAAAGTCACTGCTGCAATCAAGGCCACAACTACTAGCAAAACATTTCTAGCATCTTTTGGTGAGTCTGTTTTTGGATCATACTGAAATTTCTTGAACCAGCTATGACTTCTTTTAGTAGTGCGTTTTTCAGGCTGATCAGACATTTTTACTTGGGCAAAGATATGTGGGAGATACCAGCACTCTGGCTCTCAAGAAGTTACTTATAAAGAGCCTCCGTTCTAGAGGATGGGGCCTGCCCTGATTATCACATGTTTCTCTTATTTGATATCTGTACACCTAATTAATCAAGGATACTTATAAAAGATTTTCTATAGTTAATTTTATCTTAATTTGTTTTTCATATTTTTATAGATTATACTTTATATTCTATAACAAACAAAATAGATTATTGAAGATATAAAATGTTATTGAACAAATAAACTATATAATGAAAAATGTAATTTATAAAAATATGGGGAATTAAAAAGTGAAATTCATATAAAATTACAGAAAAATTTATATAATTATCCCAATAAATAATAGCTTATGGATTCATTAAATAAAATCTGAATCTTAATACACACACACACACACCGATCCATGTAAGAATTTCCAAACTAATTTAATGATCAATGTTTACCCGAGTCAATGCAAGTCAATGAATTTAAAATTATATAAGTCTTGTGTGAATAGTGATGATCAATGTCGAATATCTGGGTATCCAAATAGCCCCCACCAGGAGAAGAACGGTGGAAATTTGGAGAAAAGTTCAGCTGAATTGCCTTGTTGTTTTGCAGATGGACCCGGGGAATCAAGACTCCTTTTCAAGTCTTGAAGTTATTTTTTACAATTATTGGCACCGCATGGAAAAAAAAAAAGAAAAGGGGGAAAGGAGCGTGAAATAGAATAGAAAAAGAAAAGGTGTGTGCGTGAGAAAAGAAACCATCTTTGTTTTCGTGGAAAATTATACACATTTCGCTTTTCTTCCTTGGGATGGTTGCTGTAGCTCCATTTTTTTCTTTAATGTTAAAAAAGTATAGGCATTAATAATATTTTTATATTTTCAAGTCAAATTTTAATAATTAATTTCAAAATCTAGTCAAGTGACCCTTATTTAACCATGGGTGGGATCAAAAGAATTTCC
>Ga0325414_1000106_pt1 | contig 48798 bp, 34 predicted proteins | sample PopdelMetagenome_8_FD_206183 | JGI IMG/M metagenome (GOLD analysis project Ga0325414, IMG submission 206183) | Populus deltoides microbial communities from Bellville, Georgia, United States - Leaf-PdKOR-R3 | ecosystem: Host-associated > Plants > Phyllosphere > Phylloplane/Leaf | place: USA... | reverse complement strand
ATATATAAAATAAATTTATCTCGGTCATAGTTTTGGAGTCGGTCATAGATTTAGAATAAATTTCTATCATTTCAAATATATATATATATATATATATATATATATATATATATATATATATGTATATATATAAACAATCGTCTTGATAATATAGAAGTTTTTCCTTTTATATTCATCATTCAATTAATCAAGCTTTCCAACTCATAATTGTTAAGTTATAAATTCAGAATTAGTGTAGAATTCTTTGAGATTTATATACAAATAAAATCTCAAATCCCAAGCTTGGATATGTTCATGAAAAACAACAACCCGATTCTACATGCATACCTCCCTATGATTAACTTATGAGGACTCCATTATTGGAGGAAAAAGCATCCCCACAAAACAAAAACACTTCGAAAATATTCAATGAAAATACTAAGTGGCAACAGTATCCAACGCCAAGTGTTGAAACTGCCACGTATGGAAAACGTGGCAGCATTTGAGAAACCATATCAAAAACAAAACAAACGTAAAGTTTCAATGCATGTCGACATTTTCCATCTCTTGGTAATGCCTCTATGTCAGCATTCACAAACTTTTTTCTTGTTGAAAGTGTTATCATTGTAAGCATAGAAACACTGGGGATTGCAGTAGTGTTTATCGTGTCATATATGATAAAACAAGACCCGCCTGATCTTCTTTACGTTGCACAAGAAAAGGAAAAAGGTTTCCAATAATGTCATGGTGTTCTAAAAGCCTCACAACTTGTGTCGATAGTTTGTGTTTCTCTGGATCTGAAATGGTATATTCTGTTCAGTGGAGTCGTCCTATTCTATATAGGATGTCAAAATCTGATGGGAGCTTAGTGGGATTGTAACAGGATTGACGGATCCTAATAGGATTGCATGATCTTATTTTTTAATCAACCTGCATGATTGTATTAATCCTACCAACCTTGCAGCTTCATATCTATCTTCCTCATCATGACCAGTGGGCAGAAACCAAAAGGGCTCAACAAGTCATGTTTTCTCCTCATAGGTTGTTATATTTTTATCTTCTTGATGAGTTCTTAGATTTTCCCTGATGAATAACTGATCAGTTTTATGCTAGAACATGAACAATCTGCTAGAAAGGATGTTAGTTGATTTGAATTCTTTATGTTTTTTCCGTTTTGATAGTGATAGCTGGTATGGAAAGGTTTGCATTCAAAGGGGTGGCATCAAATTTGGTAACTTATCTTACAGATGTGGTTAAGATGAGCAACTCGGCTGCAGCCAAGACTGTTAATAATTGGTGTGGATTCACATCGATGTTACCACTTCTAGTTGCATCGCTTGCTGATTCATGGGATCGGTATTCCACCATTCTAACCTCTTCATTTATTTATGTTGTGGTTAGTATTTCTTTTTATTTATTTTCTGCTTTTGAAATTATGTGAGCTTACAGCAATTGGAAAATATTTTGGTGATCATAAGCCATACATAAATTCTTGATTATGATTAAGCTTACAGCAACTTGCCTCTGTAATTGTAGAGACAGTTTTCGGTTTATGATTTTCCATGGTAAATTTGCTTTTTTTCTTCTTAATTTGTTCTTTCAAGGGACTTGTGGCATTGACATCAACAGCATTGTCTTGGGCAAGGCATCCCACCAACAAAATAAGCTCCTCATACCTGTTTTGGTCGCTCTGTTTGATTTCTCTAGGACAAGGTGGATATAACCCATCTTTACAAGCCTTTGGAGCAGATCAAATTGCGAACGATGATGCGCTGCCGAGCACAAAAGATGGGCAGAAATCAAATAAGAAGAGCTTATTCTTTCAGTGGTGGTATTTTGGGGTTTGTGGTGGCAGCCTTGCAGGTGTCACAGTCATGTCCTATATCCAAGACACATTTGGCTGGGTACTCGGGTTTGCAATTCCTACAATCGCAATGGTAGCATCAATTTTACTGTTTTGGTGTGGACGCAGAATTTATGCATACAAACAGGATGATGCCATCTCTGAGAGGCCTTCGCGGGACATAGTTCGATCCGTTAAGGAAGTTCTGTCGAAATTGATGAATAGCAGAATCACCTTACCAAACAACAATCCTGAAGTTGTTGAGCTAGAGTAAGATTTCGTATTGTCAGTAAGTATTTTTGCTTTGAAATCTCCTCGAGTATTTATGTTAATGCTACTCTTTTACTTGTTTATAGGCTTCAAGAAAAACCTCTTTGTCAGAATTCGGGAAATGCCAAGGGATTGAAGGAGGAACCCTGCAGTGGTATTAACTACCTAGTTGAAAATGGAAAAGTAGTATTAAGGCTTTTGCCGATATGGACGATGCTGCTAATGTTTGCAGTCATCTTTCAGCAGCCTGCCACATTCTTCACCAAACAGGGAATGACAATGAAGAGGAATGTAGGCAGCAGCTTCAAGATCCCACCAGCTACACTACAAAGTGCTATTACAATTTCTATAATCCTCCTGATGCCATTTTATGATGCGTTGCTGATCCCATTTACTCGACTGATTACTCGCGACAAAAAGGGTATCAGTGTGACTCAAAGAATGGGTATCGGGATGGTACTGTCCATAATAGCCATGGTCATTGCTGCATTGGTTGAAACAAAAAGACTCGAAATCAGCAGCAAAATGGAAGTTCTTGATCCAAAATTGGAAACAGAAGTTCCATTAAGCATATTTTGGTTGCTGCCTCAGTACATTCTGCTTGGCATCTCTGACATCTTCACTGTTGTTGGGATGCAAGAGTTTTTCTATAGTGAAGTTCCTGTAAGAATGAGAACAATGGGAATTGCACTATACACTAGTGTATTTGGGGTGGGAAGCTTCTTGAGTGCCCTGTTGATTTCACTAGTAGAATATTTCACAAGCTCAAGAGGCAAAGGGCGGAGCTGGTTCTCTGATGACATGAGAGAAGCCCGTTTCGACAAATACTATTGGCTTCTAGCCTTGTTAAGTGTACTCAGCTTAGTGTTTTATGTTATTTTCTGCAAATGTTTTGTAAGCAGAAGCAGTGATTTGGATAATGAGAACTAGGCAAGGGGCAGAGCTGGTTCTCTGATGACATGATAGAAGCCCGTTTCGACAAATATTATTGGCTTCTAGCTTTTTAAGTTAATATCTGTTTGTTTTTATGTTTGATTATTTTAATGTAATAATATTAAAAATAATTTTTAAAAATAAAAAAAATTATTATTTTAATAAATTTTCAATGCAAAAAATATTTTAAAAAACAATTATTACCATAATTCAAAATATCTCATTAATGTTTTATGCAGAACAGTGATTTGGATGATGAGAACTTGTAAGAGTAGAGGAAGGCTTGATTTGTAAATAAGTTGTTTTGGTACATCTTCTTCAGCTTGAATAATTTTCTTTGAAACAAGAACAAGTTAAAGAAATTTCAAAGAAAATAAATTATTTGAACCCTAAACAAATAAAAAGGGTGTTCCAGCATATTATCTTCTTCTTCTTCCTTTTTCATCTTCTACAGCTTCCTCCCATCGTTTTCAACAGTGCCTTTTGAAACTTTAATTATCTCTAATAATGAAGCTTCTTTTTTCAAATTCTTTTTTTTTAAAGAGTATTTTTTTATTTTAATTTCATTATTATATTTACTTTTTAATGTTATTCTATTTATTTTTTAATCATATAAATTAATTAAATTATATTCAAGTAATTCTCATACAATTTAATTTATTTTAAATCAAGTAATAAAACAAGTTAAAAGAGTTTTTTTTCATTATTATTATTTTTCAATTTTTTTCTTAAATTTTATTTATTAATCGAACAAGTTATTTTCAAATCTAGGCTAATAAATTGAGTCTATTTGAGATTGTGATAATGGTTATGATTCAAATTATTTTTTGTTTGGAAATATAAATAGTATTTTTTTATTTTTTAAAAAATATTTTTAAGATTAATATATCAAAAAATAATTTAAAAATATATAAAAAATAACTTTAAAAAAATAATTTAAAATTTAAAAAAGTACTCAAGGTATCGAACTGTTTGAATTAGCGGTCTCATTGACAGCATCAACGGCAACAAATCTTTCCCAGATTGCAGTTTTCAGCCATGGTGCCTGTGGCAGCGGTGACCATTTCATTAATATGGGCTTAGGCCTAATATTGATGAACCCACAAGGCCCAATATCGATGAACCCACAAGGCCCATTTTACACTGCAGCTCTATGTCCTATGGGCATTCTCGGCCAGCAGGAACTAGAAAGCCGTAGGAAGAAACAATACAGCCCAGCCTTAAACCAATGAAAGACAAATTCGATATTTTTTCAAGAATAAATCTTCGATGGTTACATATTCTAGCTATTGACCATTATGTGTATTTATTTTTTTTTTTTTTAGTTTAACGTGGGTGTCCAGGCCAGTTTACGCGTCCCTCGATTAATTCTACGGACTTTGAAGTTAATGACCATGTAAGCCTCCAATAGCTATCATATGAGTAACCACAGGGCTCGAACCTAAGACTACAGAGAGAGCAAATCTCTTGATCTCAAGCTCTTATCACTGGATCACCATCTAGATGGTTATTTTTTGTTTTCTTTTTTGTTTTTGATGGGTGGTGTCTTTCCGGTCAACTTCCGTTTTAATAGTTATTGATCAATTAAATATGAATGATAAATTATTCTAAAAAAGCTTTGAATAACAAAAGTTTTAAATTCAAAATAATTTTGTGGATTTGACAATGAGCTTATGGGTTTATTAATTTAGTTTTGAGTTTGGTTAATAAAAAATATTTGATACTAATGTCCTGTTTGATTAATAATTTATTTTAATCTCTAAAATATCTTAATATATGAACTAATGTATTAATTATATGATGAAAATAAATATTATTATGAGTAATTCATGAACTATTAACATTTATAAATATAAAAATTCATGAATTATAAAAATTCTTCATAAACAGTAAAGATTCATGATTATAAGAAATTAATGTTTTGGTTTATAAGTTCTATAATTAAGTGTCTTATAAAGATGGAAAGTTCTTTACTCTTTTTTTTTTTTTATCTGTTGTTGGTTTTTTTTTAGACTTGTTTTTCTATTTTTTTTCTTTTACTATAAAGTTTAGATTTAGCTTTTATAAAGAGATATCAAATATAACTTTTTTTAAATTTGTTGAATCTTATTAAGAATGCACCTAAATAACATGGTGTTGTTGCAATTTTAAAAAGTTTATTGAAATTTTTTTATATATAAGATGAGAAGCAATAAATCTATAAAGACAAATAATTGATCCCTGATGATAATAAAAAAATCATCTTGATTAAATTATGAGAGTTTTAACAAGTAAATACTTTATATGCTTTTAATTTATGTATTATATGTTTTAGTATGTATACTAGGAGTTAGTTTCAATTTCTTTTGTATAATTTAATATTTATTCTACATATATATATTAGTTTTTTTGTTATGATTGCAAGTTTACAATAAACTTATAATATTGCATGATTATAAACTAAGATATTTAGTTTCCTCTGTCGCTCTTCCAATCTGATTTTTTTATTTTTTTGAAAAATGACAAGTGTTGTCTGAGATTTCTTTGTTCGTACCAACGGAAAAAGGATATAACACCGGGCAGCTAGCTAGCGTCCTCTAACCCTTTGGCAAGAACTTTTGTTTTGGCAATCATTCATGAAATTAACTAGGCTTCCTGATCAATCAGCTAAGGTGACTAATGTTGTTCGCAATGGTGAATGGTACTGGCCGACTGCATGCTAGAACAAATGCTATAGTATCTTACGGCACCATATTAATTTCCATGTGATTCTGAAGAATATTATTATATTTCTCAGAAGATAACTCCATGAAGAGTGTCTTAGGCAGAACAGTTGCCGGGAGTTGAGAAGTTGCTCATCATGGGGCCTTTACATGTTCTCAGATCAGATGCAGTTTTATTGTTTTGCTTGCTGTTTTAAAAAGGCTCTCTCCTAATTAGAAAGGGAATAATCACCTCTCGTAATTGCTTGATGTGCAACCAAGAGGATTAAGATAGAGATCAGCTCTTCCTCACATGCTCTACAGATTCACACTATCAACTCTTCCTCACATGCTCTACAGATTCACACTATCAACTCTTCTTCACATGTTCTACAGATTCACACTATCAACAGATCAACTCTTAAAAACAACGTCATGATGCCTTGTCCATTAAATTTTTCTCTGACTCTGTTGCTGAGGTAGCACATATCTACTTTGACAGCATATCTGCTACTAACAAACTACTAATGTGCTCATGGATGATGAGTGGTCATGACTTCTTGTTCGCATGCAGCAAACAGGATGATAAAAACAACATAAATTTGTGAAGAGGCTTCTAAAAGTGACTCCAATACACAAACTGAGTAAATGTATCGGCTTGGCTGGTAGCTTTGTGGCGCTGGTGTACAGGGACTTCTTATTTAAAAGGGGAATGTTTAAGGCTTCGGACCATTGCTAGAATGCTAAAGTGGAATATTGTAGATGGTTCTTCGGGGAAGCCACGAAGAGTAGCGAATTACCTTTTGTTGATCTACTCTACCAACTAGCAACTAATCGTCTTGTTTGTATATATTCTGCAGATAATATTTCTCTTAACATTATCAGAATCCCTGCTTGATTATAGCAAGAACATAAAAAAAATCGATAACGTTGACTTTTGGGGCTGTGCTTATATTAGCACTCTTTTATGGGGTTATAGCCTTGTTGTTCCCTTTTCTTTGATAATCATTTGAACGTTTTTAGGTTTGTTTCTTCATAATTTTTACTGCAACCCTCAAATCCTAAATTCCTACATTAATCATGTATCTCCGTCTCGATATACTTCATCCTCCAAGAACCTAACAACCACAAGGATGGGCCCCGTGCGATCCGTGCTCAAAGAAAAGTCACTACAGACTTAGGAGGATGAAAGATTAGCTCTCTTTGATCTCTTTGAATAGATTAGTCTGTTCATCCCTTCTCATGAACTTAGCTCTAGGTTTTATCAGTATGCGTCTCTTTCTGGGCCAACTGCCCTGTGGTCAGTAGGGTTGAAGCCCATGCTCTTAGGTTTACTCAAGCATGTTTCTCGCTTTCCTTAAGACCAGAGGAAAGACTCCAAGTAACCAAACAAGAACTAGTATTTAGGAAGAGCATATGGACTATGAAAGCCAGGCCCATCACTTGCCTCATGGAAATTCTGGAGGCAAAGAAACAGGAGAACAGAAAAATTGGGACGTTGGAGGATTTTTAGAAAAAAAAAAATTATTATTATTATTATTATTATTATTTATTTATTTATTTAGAGAAATATGTGTAAATTTGAGTTATCAACACTAATCATGATACCTCAATGTCATAATCGTAGACAACCTGAAAGAATTATCACCATACCATACCACAAGTACAAACTTTTAAACTATTCAGCAATGTCATACATCAACTTCGAGCGTGTTTGGCAGTGTGGTTGCGGGTGCTTTTCAAATAGCTTTTCGTGCCGAAATGCATGCCAATGATGTTTTTTTATTTTTTAAAAATCATTTTTGACATCAGCACATCAAAACGATTCAAAAAGTACAAATCGCACTCAATTTTAGCAAAAAAAAAAAATTCAAATTTAGAGAAAACGCAGGTACAAACGCAGTACCAAAGATTGTTTTCATCTTAAGTCAACACGGTTACTTGTGAAGATAGCTACCCTTGAAAAAAGTCAACATTTTATAATACTATACACATAGTTGTTTTTTATTTAAAAATATATTAAAATAATATTTTTATTTTATTTTTTTAAATTTATATCTGACATTATTATATCAAAACAATCTAAAAACACAAAAAATATATTAATTTTAAACAATAATTTTTTTTAAAAAAACACTTTTACACCACAAAAACAAATAATAGCTTAGAAAATAACATTTTCTAGAACAGTAAAACAAGCCATAAACAACCTCATTCATCTCTTAAGAGCATGAAAGCAATAGCATTAACCTCTGTATTGGCGTATCCATTTATACTCTGTTTGGCATTATAATACAGTGCGGGTTAGAGATGTTTTTAGACTGATAATAACTTTTAAAATTATTTAATTTTCATTATTTAAATATGTTTTTCATTAAGAGTGCGATATAAACTTGAATTTAAGAATAATTATAATTTGTGGCTTTTCTTGGGCCTGAGTTTTTCAAACTATAATCATAAAAGCTACAGTATCTTGAATTAACACGTAATGCATAGCATTCACAATCTCGAGGAATATAGTCGAAATCATCTGTGGGTGAAATGCCAATAATTGTATACAATGAACCTTTAAAAAATAAACCCAAAAAAGAATGACTTTGTATTTAGCTACCAAACTTAATTTTCACCAATCAGAATCTTCTGGATTGAAATTAATGATGTGCGAAAAAAGAAGAAGAATTATGAGCTTTTGAAATAGTAATATTGTACGAAGACGCGTGGAAACTGCTTGGAAAAGTCCTTTGCGATTGCATTCATTATCTTCGCAGACACGCATAAAAATCATTAAACAGGGACACCCTCTTCCTCTAAACAAAAGTCAAGTCTTAGCCTAAACTGATCAACTTCTTCTGATCTGAGCACTTTAATTTCTTTGAGTGACAGAAATGTCTCATAGGAAAATTTCACCTCCACCGTATGAGCAAACAGGAACACCCTCTTCCTCTACTCATCCTGGTTCGTCTTCTGGTTCTCCCCGGGATCATCAATTGGTATTGCTGTATCTAAATAATTATTGTGTAGATAACTTTACTTCATTGACTTGCAGGTGCAGGAACACCCTCTTCCTCTAATCATCCTGGTTCGTCTTCTGGATTTCCGCAGGATCATCAATTATGATTGCTGTATCTAAATAAATTAATAGTGGAGATAACTTTAATTCATTGACTTGCAGGTGCAGCTGAAGATGTAGATGCAGCTGGGGGATCAAGCAGCACAATTGCAAATTACTTTGACCGTGGTAATTAAGACTCCTTCCCTTGAATTATTTGATGCATTGCTCTTTATTTTTCTCATTAGGAATGAATAAATCAAGGACGGGATTCTTCTTCAGAGAAAACTAACATCATTAATCATGTGTTATAATTGCAGTTAGATCGGCTGGTCTCTTAGACACAATGAAATTTGAGGTAAAGAAAATCAGAAAAGGCGGGAGGAGGAACATTTTCAAGCAGAAATTTGACCTTAGAGCTGGAGAAAAGCTGCTAAAGGCATCACACTGCTTTTTTTCAATTGAAACTGGTGCTGTTGCAGGACTTCTCTTTATTTCTACTGAAAAGATAGCATTCTGCAGTCAGAGATCAATTGCCTTCAATTTTCCTATTTTGCAGCAAAATCAAACAGTTGAACAGGTGAATAAGTATTTCCTCTTTACTATATTTTTCTTGTGTCAACTAGGCGAAGTCTTATTCAATTGATTGCAAGCTGTAGTTTTATTTTTTTTTTTAAATGTATTGATCACTTGTACACTAAAATATTGAAGCATAGGATGCAGAGTTCGTCTGTCTTCAATTTCTTCCTTAAAAAAAGACGAAGACTTTATTTCTAAACCATGTAGATATTCAACTCGGTTAACTTAATGACCAATTGATCCTGACCTGATAGGTCATTTCAGTAATCCAAGACCTAGGTCGATTAAAGTTTCAAATTAAATTAGGTGGAAATAAACTCAGTTAGTCCTGATTAACCTAGTAGGTGAATTGATAATCTGGTCATTCATGTTAAAATCTAGTTTTGAATTCAATAGATCAATCCACCCAATTCATTATCTGGCGCTAACAGAGACTTAAGGTTATAACTAAAAGTATTTTCCACGAGGGGTGGAACTAATTAAAGGGGGCGATGTAGCATCCCCATAATTTGGAACATTTTACATTTTAGTCTTAAAATTTCTCATGTTTCTTTTAATTGACTTATAAGTTTTATGAATGTAAATCATATAATCAAACAACTGAACTGTATGAATTTGCATGGTTAATTAATTGGTCCTGTATGCAAAAGAAACCTGACTCGTTGAAATTTGATATATTCATGAGCAGTTTGAGATACCACTAAGGGACATTAGATGGAGCAACTATGGTCATCCACAACAGAAGATCCTACAAATAAGAACAGAAGATAATTCTGAATTCCTGTTCATGGACTTCTTGCGTTACGAAAAAGCTCGTCAAAACTTTGAGAAAGCAATGCGCAAACTCTACCAAGCTAGGTAATTTCAAAGCAAAAGATTAAGAAGTTGATCTCAAGATCAGACAAATGCAATGGTGATCAAGTTCTGAGGCGAAAGAAAAAGGCTCATCTTTTAGACAACATTGTCGTCTTAATTTTAACAGTGTGCAGTACACATTTTACGTACAAAGTTGTAGTTTAGAGCACATCAAGAGGCAATGCTCAAAGGGTTTCCTACCTACCTTTTCCGTTTCTATGGATGATTGAAACCAATTCTTCATTTCGGAAGGGAAAAAGGAAAACAGGAAATAGTAGATATTAATATTGAGATAGGAGAAGGATTCCCAGATCAAGTAATTAGATTAATTTGTAGTCTAAAAAGAGAGTTTGTGTTTAGAATTTTTATTAAACTAGTATTTAGAATCCTTCTTGGAATATGATAATTTGGGGTTCTCTTTATCCTGTAATCCCTTCATAAATACAAGGTTCATGCATTCAGAATGGTGTAGGTGTGTTGAATATGTATGAATTAAAGAAGGGAGGTTCAAAATTTATTTGTGTGTTAAGTTTTCAAAAATTAGCCAGCTTTAGAAGATTTGGTTCCAATAATTTACAGATTACTAGATGAAAATTAGTTATGTAATTGCAAGATATTGAAGATATGTATATCCTTTGCCAAAAAAAAAAAAACAATATGAAAGATACTCTTTAAATGAAATTATTTGTGAAGTTTAGAAAAATATTTGGTATTTACACTGAAAAAAACTTTAATTTAAAAAAGTTTCTTAATAGAAGAACACAAGTTAATTTATTGCTAAATTGAGTGTTTTGGTAAATAAAATTTCAAAGTGCCTTACTTATAAAATTAACCAATGGCATTTAAAAATACGGTTTTAAATTTTCCAATTAAGAAAAGGTCATATAATTAATTAATTATTAAATTAACACGATACATTATTAATTTTCTATCCTTGAGAAATCAATTGACGAAGTCCTAAACGTGTAAAATGTATTTTTTCCATATCAAGTGCTCCAATGAAAAGTATTTTTCCATATCAAGTGGTCCAATATATCTTACAATTTATGAGACAATAAAAATATATTACATGTCGTCTGCATGCATTTATTGTTGCACGAGAGATACAATATATCTCTTTGAATTTCTCTAAGATTTATAATAGTGGTGATTAATTTAAGTTCGTGCGTGTTGGAAAACTGTACATCAATTTAACCAAATACATAATTAAAAAAAATATATGTGGTGATTTAATTGTTATACGGTAAGAGACCATACACAACAAATCCCTCCTTTACACACACACACCAGTGAGGAATTTGTCATGTAGATAATTAGCTTGTAAGCTTCAATTTAGAAAGCTTTACCAAGCTCGTTTTTCTTCTACAAGCTTTTATTATGTCTGACACATTATTATTGGTATGTATCTTCTTACTAATAAATGATTTCATCTTCATAACATCTTGAATCTATTAATATCTAACCTTAATGTGTTTTGATTGGGAGTGAAAAATAGAATGATTTTTGAGATGTATTTCACTTTAACTGTCACAATGCAACATAAAGTTTTTTTGAACTAGTCTCTAAGTTCATATAAGAAATTCTTCATCCATAGCAACTGTAACATCCTCATCATTTGTATAGAGATTCCCTCACACTAAATCTAAAAACAATGTAATTTCTTTTTTTATTTTTAGTTTGAAACAATCACCCGGTTATTATAAATCTTTCTGGAATTTCAAATTTTTTTTTTTATCAATCCCTAATCTTAGTATTGCATATAATCCTTGTAAATTAATAACATTTCTATCGAAATTTCAGTAGAATCTCTTTTTTTTTGAACATCCTAAGTGTCGACATCAATTCATATCAAAATCAATCACACTTTTTATCCATAAACCACATAAAACTTATCACCTCATGTTTGATCCAATCATCCTGGATCCCATCTCATTATATCCAAGATTCCATAGTCCATTCTCATTAATTCATAACACTAATAATAACAATATATTCAACATTTGTAGTGGATGATGCAACATATTTTTGCAACCTTAATTGCTAAGAAACTATTCCCTCTACAAAGGTCATCAAGTCTAGAATCAACATCACCATCCATATTTGCATCTATATATCCATCTAACACAGGTTTATCATTGCCAAAACATAAGTTGAAACTAGAAGTACCTTTAAGATACTTGAGTATTCATTTCATTACTAGCTAATGTTCCTTACCAGGATTAGCGAGGAACTGACTAACCATACTAACTGCATGAGCTATATTCGACCTTATGTAAACTATGATATATATAGAGTTACCAATTACAGATGTATAAGAAACCTTCTTTATCTCATTTTTACCTTCTTCACTTGAAGAACATACTTAGAACATAGCTTATAATGGCTTTAAATGGAGTAGAAACATGTTTGAACTTACTTATGTTGAATATCTCAAGTACTTATTGAACATATATCTTCTAAGATAGCCAAAGTCTCTCATTCTTTTTGTCATGATTCATTTTTATACCAAAAATCTATTTTGTCGGTCCGAAGTCTTTTATTGTAAACGACTTGTTTAACTCTCCCTTTAAACTATAGATCTTCTTAGAATTATGGCCAACAATTAGCATATCATCCATATATAACAAGAAAATAATAAAGTTTCCATCAAGAAACCTTTTCATAAACACATAATTATAAAAAGTGGTCCTATCATAACCATGATTTACCATGAAAGAATCAAGCTTCTTATACCATTTTCTTGGAGCTTGCTTCAACCCATACAAACTCCTTTTCAACTTGCATACTAGCTACTATTTGCCTATTGCTTTAAACTCTTCATGCTGCTTCATATAGATCTTCTCATCTAAGTTGACATAGAGGAAGATAATTTTCAAATCAAGTTGTTCAATTTAAAGATCCAAAGTAGCAACTAAACCAAGCACTACCTGGATTGAAGAATCTTGACCATTGGTGAAAAGATTTCTTCAAAATCAATACTTTTTTTTATGATCGAAACCTTTCACAACCAATCTTGTCTTATACCTTGGCTGTGAGCAGTTTTCATCAACTTTTGACCTGAACAGTAATTATTCTTGAGTGCTCCTCTTGCATTTAAGAAGCTTCACTAACTCAAAAAAGGATTTCATCTCTACTTGCATGGCTTTCAACCACTTATTTTTCTTCTCACATGACATAGCTTCATCAAAGCATTCTGCCTCCCCCCCATTAGTAATCAACACATACTCTTGAGAAGAATATATGGTGAAAGGTTGATGAGGTCTAGTGGATCTTATTAATTGTGACTCATTTGAATCTTTTTAGATAACGTGTTCAGGAATAACATCATCATCATTAACTAGATCAGGATCATTAACTAGTGGCTCAATAGACAAACCATCATTATCATCATTTTAAAAATCCTCCTCATGATTAAAAGACATCAAAGTTAACTATGGATTAGGTCTCAAATTTGAATTAGTAGGAATATAAATTATGAGCTATATTTTTCTATTTACTTAATTTTATAATTTTTTGTTGGCTTTACAATTTAGGCCTTCACCTTAATTGCTATATTAGTGATAAGAAGTTGAAGTGGATGGAGTGTTTTTTTTTTGTAAGTATGGCATTTTAAGATTTTATTTACAGAAATTAATAAGATGTTTTTTTCCTTCTACTTTATAGAAAAGACATCTTTTTTATCATCGGATTCTATATCTTACTTACCGTGATCTTGTGCCAAGTCTTAAGCTGATTCAGGTTTAATAACTATGTCTCATTAGAAATCATAATAAATCATCAAACTTTCACTTGCTTCCAAACATATAATTAATTATTAGTCATTATTTTTAAGAAGAAGCCATTAATTAGTGATAGATAATTCATGAATTCTATGTGGAATTAATTTTTTTTAAGAAGGAAATATATTTTTAGAAAAAATAATTTTGATATATATTAATCAAGATTCAGAGGAAGAGAAAAATTAATTCATTGAGGTTAATATGGAGGAGATATGATATATTAAGAAGATGATTCTTTTAAGAAGATGGACATGGAATGTATGTTCGAGTAATTTTGTTACCCAGAGAAAGTGCTAATTAGAGATGAAAAATATGTTTTGGCTTGGCTCAAATTTTAATTCTATGAATTATATTAAGTAGATGATTCTTTTTTCAAGCAGTTTGATCTTACCTGCATTAACACTATGTCCAGTACCCACATGCTTTCCATCCATGTCCATTTTCATCTCATTCAAAGAGATAATACTGTATCGTCTCAATTAATTGCGATAATTTACGCAGAGGACAAATTAACGCTGCCTTTTTCTTTTCTAGATCTTAATTAAATTGAAAGATTTCCTACTTAAATCTGAAGAACATGATATATTGAGATTTTGCTATACGTTTAAGAATCGACCTTTACGCGGTTATGTCTTCTTCAATTCTCACGACGTCCAATGATAAAAAAATAAAATCTTTTGTTTAATAATTAATAATTACATGACCTTTTCTTAACTAGAAAATTAAAAATCACAATATTCTCAAATGTCAATTGTTAATGCACGGAAACTGTCAGTAGAACCTGACTGGCTCAACGACTGATAGACTTTAAATTCAGCCTATCAGAGTTGAATTAGTCTGAATTGAAAAATAAATAAATAATTTATATATACCCTCCCTCTTTCCCCTAATTTTTCTATTTACTTAATTTTATAATTTTTTGTTGGCTTTACCATTTGGGCCTTCACCTTAATTGCTATAGCGGTGGTGATAAGAAGTTGAAGTGGTTGGATTTAATTTTTTTTTTTTAAGAAAAAGTGTGGCATTTTTTAAGACAGCAAACAATACTTGCTGGAAAAAAAATGCTTTCAGGTAGCTAAAATACAAGGAATCAATTTATGGAAAGTGACAAGTCTTTTGAATTAATTGATATTGCATGACCCACACGGACAATATACATGGCAGGCAGATCTCTAACCTGTAATGAAAATTAACAAGTACATTTATCATTTTGGGTTTGATCAATGAAAATTATATATTATATATAATCTTAGCATTTAATTAATTAAAAGGTCATTTGCTTTTTTTTCCAAGAAATTAATTAAACATAGCGTTAAAATTATTAAACCGTATTGTAAGGCGGCGCCATAACCATCTCAAAGGCATCAGCGGCCATAGTCTCTTAGAAATTAAATGAAAAATCGTTGCTATATATATATATATATATATATATATATATATAGAGTTTGCAACTAATCTTCCTACACACACACACACACACACACACACACACACACACACCGTGCATAACTCATGAATTGTTGATCAGTTTGAGGTCCTTCAAGTTTGATGTGATCAGAACACATGCAAAGAGATACAATTAAGTTAATTCACAACGGGATAGACTGGGACCATAATAGCCATCGACGACACCACACTGCCATAATTTTGGGTGGCTCATAAATTTTATTTTTTCTTGTCTTTTTCTTCGTAAAATTTAACGTGTTTTCTTACTATCTCTTCGAGAAAGCAAAAGCCGACCATTGATTCCCCATTCTTTATCCTATCCTATATTGTGTACATCATGACATGATGGAAACCGATCATTTATTGCCCAATGGCCACTTAATCGGACTGGCTTTTTTGGTTGATATTTTTGACGATGAGATTTTAGTAAAATATTGAATACGTACGAAAGCTTCTTCCATGGAACTCCTTAACCTTAGGGTTATATATAATTCCAAATCTAACCTAGTTGTATCTCTCTGCAACCGAAAAGCTAGCATAAAAAAGAACGGCAAATGGATAAGATATTTGTTTTAGTTTGTGTGTTCTTTCTTCGCAGCATCATCTCTTCGCACGCAATTTCTTCTTGCAATGGCCCTAGCTTGTAATACCTTGAATGATTGTGATGGCCAGCTTATATGCATCAAAGGCAAATGCAATGATGATCCTGATGTTGGCACCCACATATGCAAAGGAGGAGGCAGCAGCCCTTCTTCTCCACCACCTTCAGGCAATTGCCCTCTCTCAGGAGAACGTTCATGTAAAGAACCATCCTTCCCAGCTAAATATAAATGCTCACCTCCAGTGACATCCACTACGAAAGCTAAATTAACTTTGAACGATTTTAGTGAAGGCGGTGAAGGAGGAGCACCGTCAGAGTGTGATGAGAGGTACCATGCCAAAACTGAGAGAGTGGTTGCGCTATCAACAGGATGGTATGATGGGGGGTCAAGATGTGGGAGGATGATCAAGATTACTGCTAGTAATGGAAAGAGTGTGACTGCTAAGGTTGTGGATGAATGTGATACTTTGCATGGATGTGATAGTGAGCATGGGTTTCTGCCACCATGTGAGAATAATATTGTTGATGGATCAGACGCTGTGTGGGAAGCTTTGGGATTGAATAAGGATCTGGGTATTGTGCCTGTTACGTGGTCCATGGCATAGCTAGCAAAGTTCATCTTAAATGGGCCAATCTTTCTAGCTACTTAGTCAATGATAATAAGACGAATAGAGAAAGATCTATTTGGCTGTTTCCTTTCTGAACAATTCCCCTCCAAAATAAGACTAAAAGTTGTACTCTTTGCATGAAATGATTAGTACTGAAAAATGAAATCAGAACTTTTTTTTTTTAAATTCTAATTATTAAAGTCTAGTCCACATTATGTGACATAATTTAATTTGCAGTGAGACTGGGGGCAAAACTCTCTGAAACAGTGAAAGGGAAGTTGAGATTAGGGGCAAAAACAACTCAACATGCTGGGACGGAGAATGTTTTCAAGCAGGAATTTGGTGTCGGAGAAGGAGAAGAGCTATTAAAGGCATCACAGTGCTATTTATCGAAGACAGCTAGTCCTATTACATGGTGTTAAAAAATAATATAAATTATTTTAAGACCTCATCTAATAGCTTAAGATCTTAGATTGAGATAGTTTTTTGACATAGTATCAGAGCCTTGATGACCAAGTGGTCTTGAGTTCGAATCTTACCATCCCTATTTATTTGATAAAAAAATTAAGCACAACGTAATGTGGATCTGTGCAAATTTTAAGCTCAAAAGACTTTCACTTAAGGGGATGTGTTAGATAATAATATAAATCATATCCTGGAACTTCACCTAACAGTTTAAATTTTTGAATTGAGATGATTCTTTGACACAGGACTCTATTGATAAGATTGCCTCATGCAGTGAAGGGCCAATTACTATCCCTTCTCCTAATGGACAATTTGTCAGAACACCCTGCAAGGTGATTCAATAATTGGGTTCTGATCAGTTTACGCAAGCAAACAAGACTGTTACAGTGATTCATTTTCACCCTAAATGTTGAAGGATAGTAGTGTTATCCACTATCCAACTTCTTGGTCCTCAGATAGAAAGGGGAAAAAATCCCTTCAATCTGACAGCATCATGATAAAAAAAGATAATCAATTCTATTCTAAAAAAAAAATATCTCTTTGATGTGGACACTAACAAAGATCCTTTACATAACAGGATCATTTTCTTTTTCCTTTTTTTTGTAAATCCTATTGTCTTGAAAAAGCCACAACAGAAGTACAGAAATACTCACATATGACACTTTTCAATTCTGGTTTATGGGTTCTTGTGTTATAAAAAAGCTATCAGGAATCTACAGCAAGCAATTTCTTAGGCAAATTCTGCCTCTCAAGTAATCTAGTTTCAGACATTTTGTAAGGTGATCTAGAGAAGAAATTTCATCTCTCCCAATCCAAGTCTAAGATTCTTCCAATATGTAAGTTCTCATTTCAAAATTCATAAGCAAAATACAAGAAACCCAACCTTGTTATTCTGATAAACCATATGGATTCAATGAGAACATTATTAGAGCAGAGCCATGGGCTCTACTTGGAAAAAGAAGGCATACAGGGAAATTGAGATTACTAACATACTAAAACCAAGAACAAGAGCAGCATAAAAAGGGTACTTCTTTTACTACGAAGTAGCTAGCTCTCGCAAGGTTTTGAGCATTCACTCACGAGTATTTCTTCAAAGCTTTCTTGAACTGGACTTTGAAAGGTTGTAATGCATCACTAAGAGACAGTGTTCTAGTCCCATTATCCTCAATATAAATCCCAATATCCCTGCATAAAACTCCACAGTTACAAACTTTAGTAGGACAGAAAACAAGCTTGTAGTCATCATCAGCTTTCTCAATCTGGAACCAGTTGGTCACCGTATTAAAACCAGGATTTCCTTCAACCCCACCAGTTGACACAAACCATTGTACCTTCGAGTTCGAAGACTTTGTAATCTTCCATACAGTTGATTGGGGACATGTTGTCTTAGCTAAAAACTTGATGTTAAGATCAGTAGAAACAAGGATCACACCTTTCTTGTCGTCGGCAGCTGGTGTGAAAGTAAGTGGAAGACCCTTTGATACCTCAAGACGGTCTTGGACAACAGCAAGTGGGCAGCTGGTTTTGTTGCTAGCCATTGTAATCCCACCTCCTCTCCCACGGAACACTGGCAAGATATAGTATTTGGTGCCTGCTACAAGCTTTTCACCATCAATGTCCAGCACTGGTTCAGCAGCAGCTATTGACTGCTTTGTGCAGGCAAAGGCAAGGAGGAGTAAGCACAACAATAACATTGGATAATTCATGTTTATCTTCTATTGATATATTTTTTTCTTGGATGTAAAAATCAATGGAGAGGAGATTCAATTTATCGAGCTAGAATTGGGAAAGGGATGCACCGATAGGTGCTAGAAATAAATAATTGGATGACTCATGGAGCACATGTAACTTGTCTTGGCTGTAATCATTACTTCCATCATGCCAACTTTATTTGACTTCTTAAAGTATGTGCTATGCCTCAAAACATAGGTGAGAATTCTTCTGTTAAACTCGAGCAACTTGACAGCTACATCATTTGGATTGATCGATCAACTTGGATTAATTTTGACTTAATGCTATCGTGCTTCTTATTCTTTATGCCTTATCTGCAACGGAATCACTACAGATCTAAGGTCTCCATGTCTTCAATCATTATTAAGTTGGCGGAGTGAGCATTTGATTAAGCATTTTAGGCTTTTGTCTAGTTTGGTGTGTTCAAGTCGTAGTTTGTTGTGATCGACGAAAACATGCCCACATGCTGCAACCATTCCAATGAACTTCCAAGCTCTCCCCAGTCCAAATCCAGCTCAAGAACAATAAACTTCCCCCTCTCCCCTCTCCCAACTCCAAGATCTTTATATTGTTTTAAAATTCAAAAGCAAAATACAAGGTCACATTAATTTCATTCAAACATCACCATAGCAGAGCCAAGGTCTCCACCCAGAGAAAGAATCACATATCAGAACCCAAAGTGTTTGATTAGACGAATTACAAACTGTAAAGAAAACAGTCCCATTATACATTAATGAAAAGTTAATTATAAGAACAAATTCAGTCATTGTTTTATTAAATGTGGCATGACGTAACACATCGATTCTAAAACAAAAAAATTCAAATAAGATTTAAGCCGTTGAAACTCGAATATTCTAACATGTCAATTAGAGACATAATTAACCTGGTTAAAATTTATTTTATTTTATTTTAATTTCAAAACAAAATCCTTTCTATATAAATCTTTAAAATCTTCCGGGGCAGATGTGGCTTTGGATCATAATCTCCTCTTATCACAGGTCAGCAAGCATGGTGCACAGGTTTTCCTAAGAGTCGAAATGACAAAGCACAAAGCCCAACAATGGATAGAAAAGGCCCAAACCACATAATCTCTAGATATGTAACCTGCAATACTATAAATTTGAGTTTTGATACTGTGCTTCAACACGTGTAGTTTTCATCCTCTAAAAAACAAGCCAGATTCAATTCATTACTAAGAAAAAGAGAAAGAAGAAGAAAAAACCAATGAGATTGAAGATTTATAAAATAATTAATCACTAATGGAGTGTGCATCGAAAAAACTATGGTTTTTTGTTTATTTATCTATTTTGATTGGATTGAATGATAATGATTAATGGAACAATAATTATTACAAACAAGCTTATGTCGTCTAGTGGAGGAAGCTTTAATATTAAAAGAACAAAGAAAACACAAACTTTCATTGCTAATCACCAAAACTCGAGGGTCTTCGAAGAAAACAACCTAGGCAGTCATTGGCGCATAAGAGATAGAGAACGAAGACTTTGAAAGGGATCGAGAGGTTAGGTTAATCGCATTCATTTTTTTTTAATTGATTTATTTTTTAATTTTATTATTTAATATTAAATTTATTATAAATTTGATTTGATTTTTTTAGTTTTCTAAAAATTTATCATGATTTTATAATCCGAGTAGCGAGTTTTGTAAGGTAGTCAAACTGACTCGATTTTTTTAGTTTTTTTTAATTGGATATTTTTTTTCTTCAATTCTATCCTTTAATATTGGATAGATTGAAAATTTAACTTCATAATTTTTATTTTATTTTCTTTATATGTAGTTATTTTAATTTCATGATCTGACTTTGGCAAGTTAACCTGGGTTGACTCAATATATTTTTTAATTTTTCTTAATTATTTTGTAACAACCCCGATTTCCAATATCCTTTTTCGCGATACATTGGAAATTTTTAGGTAAATGTTTTTTAGATATACCGGTTCCACCAAATTTCTATCAAAATTTCAGCAGAGTTTTCTCTATACCAAGAGGTCCTAAGTTATTGACAAAATCATATTACACTTTTAATTTTAATTCACGTCTTGATCCAATAATCCTGAATCTCAACCCAACTCATCATCATCAATACAACACATGTTATTCAATAACGTCATATAATATAATTCAAGTGAAAGATTCGATTTCAACTCTAAACATTCATGGTTAAATAGGTACTTAAAGTTACAAACATTAGATTAAAGTCATACATTCAAATTTACGGATTAATATTACATTTCAAGTTTTAGGAGATAAGACTCTTAATTTACAAATAATTATATGGTCAAAAGCAAAAGATAACTAAACCAATATCATTCCGGACACGACCTTGATGGACTTGAAAATAGTTAATGTGTACACATAAATATAAAAAGGTAGTAACAAACAATAACAATGATACGTAATAATCTCCATAGAATTTCTTTTGAGACATAAAATTAGGTATAAACCTCTTTTACAATATGCATTTTCAATCTATTACCAATATCCATCTAATATCCTATCCTATTTGTTGAGAATAATTTCATCTTGAAAATCTCAACACAACTCAACGATTTTTGAACATCATCTCCTTATAAATTAATTCTCACTTTATACCAAGACATTCCTCTCTTGATATCATTAGCTTATCTCATTATTTTAGAATAACTAATTAATATTTTCCCTTTTATTTTCTGGAAGATAATTGTCGACATTAATAAATCTAATTAGTATCATGAAGGGTTTGATTACAAGAAAATTTGATTTTAAAGTCAATTTAGGCTTTAATTGGAAGAAATTAAAGTTCTGGGTTAAATTAGAATTTTTGAGAGTTGATTGGTCAAATCAGGGGCTTAATTGCATAAATATTGAAGTTTAATGGTCAATTGGGGACTTGATTAAATAAATTCAAAACCAAGGACCAAATTGGAAATAGGCGCTGAAATCTGGGGTTTGAGTTGAAGTTCGTTAGGATGAATTGAACAAAATGGAAAGTTTTATGACAATCAGGGGTGTAATTAGAAAGAAATCAAAAATTAAAGAACTAAAGTGTAATTCGTAGAAAAGATACTATTCATCTTCTTCTCCAGCAAGGCTGGTTGAGTGGCCACCTTCACAAAATTGGACGAAACATACACGCAAACGATCCCGTGACACCTGACTACATGATAGTGTAAACCGTTTGGGCTGATCGAGGCTTTAGAGGCAGTGGCACCGCTCTAAAGAGGCCAACCTGACCAACCATTTTTCCTACACTAAACTGATAGTTCATCATTGTTACTTTGAACCAATGGTTGGGATGCTTTCAAGTCAAACCAAAGGCCAATATTTGGCACCAGAAGAGAAAAAGTGTCCCTCTTCCACTGTCTATAAATAGATTTGATTTTCATGCTCCAGAAGGGGAGAAATTTGGGTCAAAAGTCAACAAAAAACCAGCCTCCCCCCTCATTTCTGCTGTCAGTCGAACCTCTCTCCCCTCTCTCTCTTTCTCCATCGCGACTTTTAGCCGCCAAAACCTTCGCCTCCATCTGCCATCACAACAACACCACCACCGAGAACCGCCACTAGCATCACCGTGATCCGCCAACACCGCCATGTTGGCCGTAAGCTTGCTTCTAGGTTGATATTCGAGGCTTTTTAAAGGTTGTTAGAGGATAGATTTTTAGGGTTATTTAAGATTGGAAAGTGGAAGAGTTTGGAAAAAAACAAAAGGCTCAGGCTAGATGCTAATGGATAAATGGATTCCTTTGATAGAGGTGGTTGTTTGTAGAGGAAAAGACGGGCTCATGATAGTTTTGATTGTTCGGGTGTTTACTAGTTGTTCGGGTGGGAATTGTAGGCCAATGTTGGCTGGCGGCTGGTGTTGTAAGGATGGGGGTTTTTAGGGCTTTTGTTTATGGTATTTTTTATGTGAGAGAGAATGTTTCAGTGTGTATGAGGTTTATTTTTTTGTAGCTAATGCTCTAACTAATTTCTCCCTCTTTTTTTTGTGTGGCACAAACATCTATTTATAGACAAAACAATTTGACTTTTTCCTCCTAATTGCTTGGTCCCCAAGCAACAAAAGAAACTTTGGTCCCTCATTTTTTTTTGCTCTTTTCACTACCAGAAAATCCACTAATACAAACAAAATCACTGACAAAAAAATCCATTGGTATTTTGGGGTGATATTTACTGACCGATTTTATTCCATCACTAACTCTATCGGTATTTCCGAACAGAAATATTTTATTGGTAAATACCAAGGGGATTACAGTCAAAATAAAAGGAATTAAAAAAATAAAAAGTACGATGACATGTATTTTTTTACGCTTTTATAAACAAAATTACAGTTGCATTCAAATAGGCAAAGTTGTACATTGACGTGTAACTTGTACCAACAGAATTGTTGATGGCTTTACAGATGAAAACATTTTATTTGAAAATCCATCGATAATAGTTAATATATGAACTGGCCATTGACCCTCCCCTCCCCTATTTCTCATTCTTCCCCTTTGCAACTAAACACATCTCCCCCTAAAATCTGCAACTAACAGCCCCCCCCCTGCCCCCCCACATCACCCCTATCCTTTCTCGATTTTTCCAGTTACAACAACAATTTTATTACGGATTTTTCATTTTAAGTAAATCTGCCATTTTGTAATTTGAAAATAATTTTGAAATGTCAATTTTGTTATTGCATATTATTTGTAGTATATATATTTTGATTGGGTGTTTACTTGGTTTATTGTTTTTTTCTCAAACAAACTTGTTGTATGGATACATGGTTTTGTACATATTATGGTTTGTTTTAGATTTTATAAAATTATATTTATTTGTAAATTGCTGAAACTTATGTTGAATTACCAACTTAGGTGTGTTGTGATATAAATAATGGCTTGTTTAATGAGTCTATTTTATATTTTATCAATTTTATTATTGAGTTGTAATTTTTGTAAATTAATGTGTACAAATTTGTATATTCATAGATAATTGATAATGAATTAAGAGAAGTATGAAAGTAGGTTGATTATTTACTTAACATAGTTAATTAATATATATTGTTTTCATTATTATTTGATATATATATATATATATATATAGGTTTAATAGAAATCATGAATGATCGTTCATGGATGTACAAGGATTCACTCTAAGAAATGCGGAGGATGGATTATTATAATGGGGTTCAAGGTTTTATTAATTATGCAACATCTATTCTGAGAAATATTAGTGGAGGCGGTATTAGATATCCATGTAGGAGATTTCAAAATAAAAAGTTTCTTCATCTAGATGTTGTAACGATGCATCTTCTACACAAAGGGTTCATGGAGGAATACCACCTTCAAACCTTATCTTGTCATCCCTTCAGGACATCTCTGGTCAAATCCTTTAGCCAAGTAAGTTGTATTTTCCTCTTGGGTAGGTCACTCGTTATAGTAAGATCACTTTGAAAAATCTTTGTATTTTTCACCACTTTGAAAAATCTTCATGAAATCTTTGTTTTTTTCACTATTCAAAAAATCTTTTTTCACCCGGGCAGGTTGTCTGATACAACCATACTACTTTAAAAGGTATTTCACAAAGATGATCTTTTTCATTACAAACCTATCTCCTTTTCCTTCGAGTGTGATTTCTAGTTCTATCTATTTTTCCTCTAAGTGTGCTTTTGACCTCTCACTTCAAACATTTTTAGAAGGATTGACCATTTCTTATTCTGGTGAATCTGTTGTCTCTTCTTCCTTTTTTTTTTTTTTTACTTTTGAAAGCTTACTATTTAAAGTCTCTTATGCGACTTTCTATCGTAAGCATTGTAAAGAGAAAGCAATTGTCATAACCCATTTCGGGGTTATTCCCCAAATTTATCTTCTTTCTTTCCAAAATAAAAAAATTAAAAAAATAAAATAAAGATTGGTATTTTGGCAAAAACAAGTTTGAGAGGATTTCATAAGTAGAAAAAATGAAGTTGCAATATTTTATGGAATTTGGAGCTTGATTGTACCCCATTTTACTCAAAATTGAGAGACAATACAAATGCAAATTCAAGGTCAAGTTACATGATTATTTGATGAATCTGCATAAAAATTAAGCCAAAGGACATAATTATATTTTAATCATATGCCAAATTAGAGTTTAATTATGTTTAAGAAGTAATTTGGGTCCAATTGAAGGATTTAATTAGGTGCAAGGACTTAATTGAGAAGATTAAGTTTGGGTTAAATTAATTTTATTAGGGACTTAATTGGTGAGAAATTAAGTTTGGGAGCCCAATTTAGGTTTAATTAAGAAGATTGAAATTTTAAGAAACCAAATTTAGTTTTTACCAAGTCAATTGATTGAAATCAGGGGTTAATTTATAAGAAAAACAAAATTTTAGGATCAATTAAGGGTTAAATTGAAGAAATTCACAACCAAGGATCAAAATAAAAAAGCTGTTGAACTCTAGGAACCCAATTGATTGAAATTAGGGTTGAAATTTGTTGCTACCTAATTTTTGACCCACATTTTGATAAATTTTTTAAAAAATAATAATAAGGGTTTACGTGTAGCGATAACATAAAGCATCATGGCTAATATTAAGGAAGCAATGTGTCAAGGAGATAATTATTGAATCATATACAATTACTGCAATATAAGATACTATAGATATATAATTTGATTCGTTCTGGTTATGGAAAAATAATCACTGCAATATAAAATACCATATATATAGGATTTGTTGGTTATAGTTATAGAAAACAATCTTTGCAATAATTATTGCAATATTTTTTTTAAATAGCATGTGTAGAGATTTTTTATATAAGTGAATCTCCATATGCACAAGTAGTAGAAAATTTATAAAAAAATTTTAAAGAGAGAAATTTAGTGCAAGCAAAAGAGAAAACTTAAACGTAATATTTTTTCCCGGCCGAAACCAGCCGCGCCCCCCACCCTTGGCCTTTGATTTTTTTTTTACGCAGAGACCAGCCCCTCTCCTTCATCTGGCTTACTCTCCCTCACGGTATCTCCCTCCTTTTAGCCAAACCAGAGAAACCCCTTTGGTCTTTGAGAATTCTTGGTTTCCCTCTCCAGCCGGCTATAGATCAGCAGTCTTCTCTCTCAGCCGGCCAAAACTTGATCTCCTCCCTTACCTCTCCTTCCCCTACAGAACCCAGCCACCCGAACAACCCCAGCACAACACCAGCCTTTCCTCTCTCAACTCACCAAGACCAAAAAGACCTGCCAACCACGACCGACTCTCCATCTTCCCCGATCTCTTTATCTCACAACCCGAAAGAAACCCACCAACAGCGTTTTCTTCCCTTTCTGTCTCCTCAACAGTAACGGCCACGGACAAGCAGCAACAAGGCCAGCCACCGCTGTTCCTTTCCCCAGCAGCGACGCCCCATTCTCGGTCATTCCTCCTCGCCGTCGGCCACCTGAAACAGAGAAGAAGGTGAAACAAATAAAAAACAAATCTACAGAAGAAACAGATCTAAAAAAGGGGAAGACAGAGAGCAGATCTAAAAAAGAAAGAAATGGTTTAAAATCAACTGCCTGTGTTTTTTTTCCTTATTGCAGGTCACGGTGAAAGCCACCGCCGGCGGGACAGTGAAGAAGGGAGGAAGCCGTTGCAGATCTCCCCTGTCGTTGTTTTCCAGCGGCGCGTGAACCCATGCGTCACCAGTGGCACGTGGATTAGACGCGCCACCACTGTTTTGTGGTCCAGAAGCCTTCCTAGCAGTTCCCTGGAATTTTAAGGGTTATTATGTAATTTTATTTGTGTGATGTATTATTTGTTTTATGTTGAATTTTGGTGATTGGTAACATGTAAATGTGAGAAAACATAATAATAATAAAAAAGAATGTGTGCGTGTTTTTTTCTGTAAATGTAAAAAAAAATAATAAAAAAAGTGTTTTAATTTGTATATAATCAAATATCTCGAGAACAAATAAAATTATGTTGTATTTTATGTGAAAATATAAAAACATGTTTTTACATATTTTTTGTAATTTAATAATTTTTTTATTAAAGCCTTAAGAATTTGACTAATATGTAGTTTGTTCTGAAATTATGATTAAAAGCGATGTAAGTGTTTTTAATAGAAAATATAAAAAATGTTTTTTATGTTGCATACGGTCAATACCCTAACATGTTTTGAACGTCTTTCTATATATAAAAAAAAATAAATATTTGAAGTTTTGAAAATATGTTTTCACACGGATTTCTTAAACACAACAAAAAATTTATTTTCTTGCATTTCTGGATTTTATAATATGTTTGTAAAACTCTAAAGGGTATTTGTCAATATTCTAAAAAATACAAAAATCTTATTTTGGGGGAATTCATCTATTATTCACCGTAAATATTTGGATAAAAAAAATCCTAAAGGGATGAATATCCAAAATATTATTGGGAATAACTTGTTATTATTCGCTGTTAATGTTTGGATAAAGAAACCCTAAGTGTTAAATATCCAAAATAATTTTCTAGGAATAATAAGTCATCACACTTTCTTGAAAGAAGCCTCGATTAGAATCGAGGACATTTCAAGTTTTAGACTTCATGGTTTACGAGCCATGAGTATGAAACACTAAGGCAAAAGGAGGCTTTTAAAGCGCTCTCAATTTCCTTAGATTTCTGAATATTTGTCCCTCCTCCTTATGATTTACGAGTTGTAAACTCTTGAAATACTAAGGGAAAAATGAGCTTTTAAAGCACATGGAATCTCCTTGGATTTCTACCTATCTCATAAATCATCGGCTATAAATTTAATCTGAATCAAACACAGATTTCAAGAGATCTGCATTGGTTCTCCTTGGTACTTTGTAGACATATCTAAGGGTGTGATCCACATTGACCAATGGTCTTTCTTTTTAGACCTCGAGTCCAAGTTTGTTCATCATAGTAAACTTATCCTAAGAAACTGATGGGATTAGAAGACACTGACACTATAGCAATTATAAGGCAAACCAAATACCAAGCAGCTTACCTTAGGTAGGGCGTACTAGGGGTGCTAATACCTTCCCTTTACGCAACCAGTCCCTTACCTTAGAATCTCTGAAAAACCAGTTTAGGTTTCCTAGTGACCATAATACTAGGTGGCGACTCCCTTTACAATAAACAAAGACCTCGAAATCAATCAAGGATCACCGCTCTGCCGCGAGGGTGCGACAAAATTGAAAATAATTAAAAGTTTAATGGTCAATTAAGGGTCAAATTGCATAAATCGAAGGACAAGGACTATTTGAAAAAAGGTGTTGAAATTTAGGGCTTTAATTGAAGTTCGTAAAGAGAAAAATTAAATAAAATTAAAAGTTTGAAGACAATCAGGTATGTAATTGAGAGAAATCATGAACTTAAAGACTAAAATGAACTTTACCAAAACAATGCTATTTTGGGTTAACTGTTCATCTTCCTCTTCAGATTTTCACTAAAAAGCTGTTCGAGTGGCTTCTTTTTTAAGGCATTTAATACTTCATCTATGCACTAAATTTGACAAAACTAGCGCATAAATGATCACATAGCATCTGACTACATCCTAGTGTGGTCCATTTTGGTTGATTAACGCTACAATGGTTGTGGCACTGCCCTAAAGTGACCAAGCCGACTAGCCATTTCCTGCAACAAATTTGATAGCCCATGATAGCCACTTTAAACCAATGATTAAGATCCTTTTAGGTCGAATCAAGAAAAAAAATCCTTTCAAAAAATTTGTGATTTTCTTGCATATTTTTCTACAACTTTTGCATAATAACGAGTTGTCTGTGAAACGTTCCTTAATTTTTTTGTAAAATTAAAAAAAAATCTTAAAATTTTTAAATCAATTTCCTCTAAAAAAAACAATTTTTTTTTTGTTTTCATGCATATGACCAAATCCTAAAAGTTTTCTAAGCATACTTTTTATTAAAAAAACAAAAAATACATCTTTCTCATATTTTAAAAATGCAAAAAAAAAAAAAGAAGGATATCATAACTTGTTTATGATTATCTATTAGGATTTGATCAAATATCAAAAACCTTTCACCAATCGTTTTGTTCATTTTATATTAGGGTTTAGATGTAGACTTTAATGTTTAGGGGTGTAAAATTACACAATAGAGTATACCCTCATGTATTAAAGATACAAAGTGCAAAATAAATGTGATGCTAAGATTTGGACTTCAGAACGGTTATGACTTCACCCAATAAGATAGAGACTTCTTCATAAAGAGAGATTTACCTTAGACCTTAGAAAAAGACTAAAGAATAGAAACTTAACCTAGAAAAACAATCAAACAACAATGCAGTCTTCCTCAGGTAGGGTGCACTAAGGGTGATGCATCTTCCTTTTACATGACCAGTCCTTACTCGGACTCTTGTAGACCATAGGTTTCCTAGTAACCATAATACTAGATGACGAATTCTAAACCTTAATCATAATTTTATGATTAAACCCAATACCTTTTCCTTTTCTAACACCACCTCTTAGGAGGCTACAAAAAGCATACTGTTTGACGTCATCCCGCAACATCACCAAAGACAGCTAAGCATATGACATGACACTAACCACATGATGCGATGGATGGAGTGATGGTTCACCCTTCTGATGATGAAGCTTATAAACACTTTAATAGTGTGCATCTTCAATTTTGAGCGGAATCAAGGAGCATGCATCAAGTTGCTTCATCGATTGACTTAGAAGAAAATTCAAGTTTTCACGTTGCCAAGAATATTTTTATTGATATTGACACTGAGGAGTTGAATGTTGTTTTGGGCTCTAGCAGACATGTACAAGTTGATGAAAATGATGATAGTAATGAAATCAGCATAGAAGATTGTGATGGAGCTAACGATAAGTCAATTGAAGAAGAAGAAGATAACTCTTACTAATTTCCAAAACAAGAAAGTGTAATGCCATAAACTATAATGTAATATTTGTTGACAAATTTCTCTATAAAGAAAAATTTATTTTATTATTGTTATATGAATTAGTGTTATTGTGTTGTGCGTGCAACTATCAATATAAATATTTGCAGAATGAATAGATAGGGAATATATATGAAATCTGTATTGACTTATTCAAAATTGTTGGTAGAAATAAAATAAAATCAACTGGTTTGTGACATATATGTTGTCTATTTATTTCCATAAATTTATGTAGATACCTAAGGGAAAATCAATTGAACGTCATGAGCACAAGATTGTTATTAGTGCTTCTAGTAGTGATAATGACAACCACGATTCATTAGGTGCTAACCAAGAAGAGGCACTGGAGGTACATGCATCAACTCATGCTTCCTCTTCGAGTGCGATGCTGCAACATAGAGAGGGGTCCCTTCAAAGCAGGATCCATGCACCCGCAAGTATGAGATGCAGTGGAAGGATGATCATTCAATATAAGTTTGTTTTGCTTTGAGTTGGTTTATGTTTAACAATTTTTGAACAAGTAATATTTCATTAAATTTATTCAATTTCAGGTTCATAAACATTAAGGCTACCTAAACAATAATATTGACATTTAAATCGTCAATGTAAATTATATTGTTTCAATGGAGCCAAGTTTCCAAACATCTTAAATGGAAATTGCAGGTTAATACATGGTTTTCAAGATTTAAGGTTAGTATTAATTAAAATCTTACTATTTGTTATGTTAATTCATTTAATTTATTGACATTATTGAATTTTTTTTATTTTTTATTGCATGACAAAATTTGAGTGAGATAAAGCAAATGATAATGTTATGAGGAAGGTTTGGGTGAATCACGATACAACTAGATAACATCGAAATCAGGATAATTTTTTTATTCCAAATATGAAAATTTTATTTTTACTTACTTATAGATAATTCATTTGTACCATATAGTTTGCGTGATTTTTGGTATGAGGCGCAAATGAAATCTAAATAGTATGCCAAAGAAAGCGTTCTACCAACCTGGAAAGATGTGGTGGTTTGGATGACTTCGAGGTCACCATACATCCCACAAACTGTATGGGCAGAATACATTCAACACGTGATGTCCGAGCATTTCACACAACAGTCATCGCAGTTTAGTGTAGGGAACCAGAGCTAGCAAATTAACGGTTTCATTACCTTGCAAACCAGCGACTCTGTTCTGTTTGTTTCGCCTGCGAAATAAATAGTAAGATTTGTTGTAACCCATTTTTGACCCCCCAGTACAAAAAGGAGAAAAAAATATATAAAAAATAATAGCAGTAAAAAGAGGATGCCAGAACGTTCAAAAAATGATAAAAAATTGGTTGAGGAGGTTAAAAAATACAAAGATTGAAATTTGACGGTATATTATTAACCGATGAGAGCCCTGTTGATAAAGAAAATTTGATTTGAGAAAGAAAAGTATAAAATCAAATATTTATGGACTCAATTAAATTTTATTGAAGGTTTAATCGAATTTATGGAGGGTTGATTACAAGGAAAAATGATTTTTTAAGTCAATTTGGGCTTTAATTGGAAAAAATTAAAGTTCTGGGGTCAAATTATAACTTTTGAGAGTTGATTTGGTCAAATCAGGGGCTTCATTGCATAAATATTGAAGTTTGATGGGCAATTAGGGACTTGATTGAAGAAATTCAAAACCAAGGACCAAACTAAAAAGCGCGCAAATTGAAGGGCTGATTTGAAATCTGGCGCATTTTAGCGCTAGTTTCCATTTAAATGAAATGACGCGTTTTGGGTAACATGACGCCGTTTCATGCATTTTTCACAAAAAAAAGGAAAACAAAACAGTGTTGTTTTTTAGGCGGCACTGTCTCTCCTTCTTCCCCTGGACGTGCAACAGGGGAAGAGAAGTTTTTGTTTTTTTTTTCCCTTGTTTCTTCATCTCTTTCCCTTCCAATGTGCTAAGTTAAAACCAAAACCGGACGCCACCCGCACCTCCTTATGATGAGAAAACAGAGTGGTCGTGTCCTACATGCGATGCCCTCAATGGACGTCTCACCCAGCGCCATGACAAGGCAGAGTGGTGGCCTCGCGCCCTATACAAAATGATGGGACGGGGAAGGGTCGATCCCACTCCCTCTACCCCTACCGCCCAGAGATCAGCAAAAAAGGGGGGTAGATTAGTGGAAGAAGAAAAAGAAACTGAAAGAGAGAGACAGAAGAGGATTTGTTTTGAGAGAGAAAAGGGGTGAAGAGAAAGGTACCAAAACAGTAGAAATGAAAGGGAAGAAAAAAAAAAAGGGGAGAACAGAGGAGGGAAAGGGAAAGAAAAAGAACAGAGAGAGGGAAAGAGAAGACAACAAAACAATGTATTTTACCTTAGGTAAGGCGTATTTGGGGTGCTAATACCTTCCCTTTATGCAATCAGTCTCCATACCTTATCTCTGAGACCAGTTAGGGTTCCTAGTAACCAAAAACTAGGAGGCGACTCTCATTCTATTTTTTCACTGATAAAAGACAAGAATTCCTTGTCTCCTTATATTTGCCGGAATAGATAGACATACAATACCTGAGAGGGTGGATGATCTCCGTGACACCGCACACGTGCGAAAGAATGGCGACTCCATTGGGGACCTTGTGGACTAAGCATTGTTTTGTCTAATTTTTGTCTTTGGTTTTGTGCATGTTATTGTTAAGATGGATTTCCTTTAGTTATTTGCTCATATGCTTTAAATTTATACATATTTGTTCATGCATTATATAATTTTTCATGTATCATTCTCTTTTTATGTGAGAGTTATACAAAAAAATTTTAGGTTAAGTGTGGGACTAACAGCTTACCTTACGACTTTTAGTTAAGGTTTAAGTTTGTGTAAACCCCAACTCTTTGCTGAGTACTTAGAATGGTAATGATTGGTCCATATGCCATCCCATTACCTACTGAGCCTCCATATTGCCTTCACGAGGGCAATCACTAGGACAACAAGAGAGCCTTTTTAGAGCCTAAGTAATCAACCTACCTTTTGTCTCACATAAAAGATCTAGAACTTGCCTTTAGGGTGTATGCTCCCTACCTTTTATTTTGCATAAAAAACCCTTCTCGAAGCATCTTGAACTTAAGACTTGTGGGTGGCACAATGGTCGTCACTCAGGAAATTTTCATTGTAGAGTTTGGTCAAGAATCAAGATTCTTGTTTCATCATACAAAAGTTACAACCATATGTCACCCCTTGAAAGGCAAGTTTATCATATAGAACACTCATATGTTTAAACATGCATGCTCGTCAGTTTGGAATAAAGGTCCCTCCAATTCTGTTTTCCTCGCCAGAATCAAGAGTTGTCAACATCCGCCAGTGTCATTGCATTAGAGTTGAGTTGTTTGAATCAGCAACTTGGAAATGGAAGTTGTTGGATGAAGTGAAGTTGCCTCATGAAGAATCTCTTCATTGCATGACAAAAGTATCTGTAAATGGCTCACTTCATTGGCTCACTTGGAAGAGAAACGTCTTTGTATTTAATGTAAAAAGGGAGAGTCATTGTTTATTCCCACTTCCCCTGCCAACCTCTGAGGGCAATGAAAACAAAGATGTCAAACTTACTGAATACAAAGGAAAGCTCACCATGACCTGCATCGATAGGGAGAGAAATTTCATGGAAGTATGGATCATGAAGGATCATGATAGAAAACAATAGAGCAAAAGGCATTCAATAAACATAGGGGTTTGAATAAGGAAAGAACCCCACATAAATCATTTGGCCTTCTGCAATGCTGATATTGTGCTGATGGGAGAATATTTTCCTGATGTGATATCCTTCAACTTTAAGACTGGGTACATTGATATGCTACGATTAAGGAAGGGTCTGCTCCATGGATGCTTCCCATTTCAGCTCACATTTTCCACCAAGGAAAAAGCACAATTAGTTCATTGCCCCAAGGCATGGTTCTCTAGATGGAATAATCCAGATGAGATGTGAAGAATTGCAAGAATTTTGAAGATGAAGTTAGAAAATTGGCGAGCAAGACATGGGCAGATTTTGTGAAGAATGATATCAACGATCATATCATCAATAGGCCATCACCAATGAATGATAACAAGACATGGATAACCGATGAAGAAGCTGTTTAGAAATGTCATGTTGTCAATTTTATTGCCTATCATTTTGTTTTGGGATCACATCTCACTTTTTAATGGTTTATGCTTTATTCTTAGTCTTATTATTGTTTTGAAATAAAGAGATGTTTCGTTCAAATTTTATTTTGGCAAAATATTTTGATTGAACTCCAACACGTAAAATTAAAAGTCTTTTGATTCCAGAAAAGACTTGATGTTCGTTAAAACAGCAAGAGATGACCGAACTAATCTTGAGCTCACATACCATAAAATTGAACCACACATCATATAACTAAGTTCTAGCAGTATGCCTAATGACACGTAGTGGATTCGCCAGTTATTGGTTCGCGAATCATGACTCTTTGCAAATCCAAATCATTACACTGGATGAGGTAAAAATTTATCGGTTTTAACCGACCTTTCTTGAAATGAAAAATGGCCATTTTTGTTATCCCTTCACTTTCTAAAGATTATATCCCTTGTGGTCCCTATTTGAGCCTGATAAAATATTTCTTCACACCCAACACCGGGGGCAAATGAGAGATATTTTGAAGACACTGATAGAATCATTAGAAAAGAGAAGGATAAGAGCAAAAGCCTAACATTTGAGATAGGGCTAAAAGAAAAAAGAGACATAGACCCGAGGGTAGAAAATACCGATATTGGTTTTTCTTTATCATCCAGACAAAGCAGTGAAGATAAGTGTTGGAATTAATCATGTCACAGTTATTAGACACATCAAAGGCCGAAAGTCAAAAACCAAAAAGTGCTGAGCTACAAACTTGACTTTTGAGGTCCGTGATAAAGCCTCTAGTATCTTTAAATTGATCAAGATTGGTCATTTATATAAAAAAATAGATTACGACCCATGTTAAGAGAATTTTGAATTTGTCTTTAACATGACTTTATGTCATTCCTCTGCAACGACAACAAGAGAGAGAGAGTTGATGGATAATTGATGTTGATCCTAGATCTTTGAAACTCTCAAACACATTTTGAGTTGGTGAAATCCCTTTCTTTCATAGCCTTAAACCATAGCCTGTATTGCGTGCTTTGAAAAGCCCTTTTTGATCAAGTAAGCAATTTGAACCAATAAATGGCGCTCTCAAAGCTTGAAGAGCCTTTTCATAAGAATCATAGCTTCATGAATTAAGCTATTGGTTATTATGCATGCTGATAAAATAAGAGCTAAAAAAGAAAACAACCTCTCTTGATAAAGCCTGAGATTTGAGTTGAGCATTTTGTTTTTGAAATTCACATAAAGGTTACCTCATCACAGACTATCAAAGATATACCCAAAATAAAAGTTTAAAATGGATAAAAAAAACATGGGAAAAGCCATTTTAATCCTACATCGGGTCAATTTTTGTTTTCAAAATACATGACAATAAAAAAACTGTGTATTTTGAATAACGTGTGTTGGATCTTTGATCAAAAAGTGACACGATCAAAGAGTTGATATCTTATCCCAAGTGCAGGAATGTCAAAGTAATAAATAACTCGATAGGACCGGGGTCGATCCACAGGGAGGTCAACTATATAAATTATAAATAATATATATAATTTAACAAAGAGTTAAAGAGATCTTTGAGATGTGAGATTAATATGAGGATTAAACAATGATAAAAACAATTGTCAAAATTAGAGGATCCACTAATAGTATTAGAGATAAGTAAAGTATAAAATATTTATAAATTATCAGCATGATCATATTAATTATCTTATTTACGTAACACCATACTTATAAATTTTATCAGGTATTCATGATGCTAACTTATGTTGACAACAAATCAAGTTCCTCTCATAACAACGATGTCGGTCAAAGACTATGAAGGATCAAGCATTTGATGTACCAGGTGTTATACATCACAAATCTAGATTAACCATTTAACAAGCAAGGTATTAAGAATTCATAAGAAAAAAATGATAAGACATGTTAATATCAAGTTGTTTAGGATATCAGCATTGAAGTCCATATTGAATTTATATTATACTTATTCTAACACCATTAGTGAAACTTTTTCACCTTGACATAATAAACTTAGCTAAATATTATGAAGAAGAGAAACATAGATAGACAAGATAAGAACATAATTATATAAGAATAGTAAATGAAATGAAAAGCATAAACAAGAGATTAAGGAAAACATAACATGGAATAAAACTTGAACATTACAAAATACAAAGAAAACAAGAACATGATCTTGATCTAAGAACCAATATGCCTAAATGAATGACAAATGTCTCCTTTTATAGGTTAAAATTCATAACTATTCATTTGGTAATTGATTATTGATGTATTGGCCAACTATTGATTTAGTGGACTTGAGGAACAACAACACTCAAGCATTTTGGCTGGATCAAATGACATTAATGCAATCAGAATTTGGCAAAGTGTTCCTAATAAAAGTTGTTGAAAATCATCTCCTCTTTCCACTCACAATATTTAAGAGCATTTGGATCACTACATATTGAGATATAGCTAAAATATTGAGTAGTGCTTCTGGTGGACGTGGATAGCCCTCAAGCTCTTGTCTGGATGAAATATCATTGCTAACCCCAGAACTTGAGCAGGCGGTCTTTATGAAAGTTGTTGGAAATTGTCTTATCTTTCTACCCATAAAATTTGACGTCATTATACCTTCTAGAACTCCAGCTATGGGTAAAAGTCTGAGTAGTGTTTGGGCTGGATTGCAAGACAGATTCTGGCTTCTCTTTTGTGGCCAAGCGTTGAATTTGAAAACAGAAGATTGAGGTCTTCCACTTTTCATGAACATTGTAGGCCTATTACTTAGCTTTCTATACATATAAACCAAATTGAAATCCAAGATCTACAGCTCTAGATATGACCCAATGACGGAACAGTGTTCCAATTTGAATTGAATCAGCATCTTTTTTCTAAGCTTAGCCTTTTCTTTGTCCTTTCACTTTCAATAGTTAATCACATCAATCAATCATTTGAATTGTGAGATATGCTTGCATTTAAAATGAGCATTTACCATAAATTAAAGCTATATTATATTATCAGACTTGTTTTTTATAAAACATGCTCTAGTTAAAGAGTTATTGATACTTCAAGTGCAAAATGATGATATAAAACCTTGATAAAAATACACTTTTAAGTACTAATAAAAAAAGCTTAATTTTCAAAAGGACATCTCTGATTTCATTTCAACAAACTAGACTTTGAATAAACATGATCTTTGAAATGTGAGAATTGATTCTAGAACAAGGAAGATTGTCGAACAAAGAAGAATATCGATTGAGTTTGTGAAATCCTTGACAGAAATGACTTTGCTGACTCATCATTTAACACTTCTCGACACTCCTTGAGAAGTGGGGCAGCCAGGGGCAATGCATTTGAAACTTGAAAAGGAATAGAAGTAGTATTCAGATTAGCTAGGGGCAAAGAAAGAATTAAATGACGAGTCAGCAAAGTCCACTAAAGTTATGATTAGCATCTGATAATGACAAGAACCTCTTGCGAGCATGTTCAGATCAATTAGGGGCAATGTTGTTCAAAAACATCCCGTGACCTAGTGAACCCCCGTCAGCAATCGACATACAAAGATGTACTTGAAGAACATTTTCATGTCATCATCATTTGAAAAAAGGATATTGATCGATGTGGGCATACAGTTGCATTGAAATAAATGATAAAACAATGCAAATCACTAAGATTGATTGTGGGGCAAAGATGTACCTAAAGGACATTTTCATGTTGTCATTATTTGAAACATGGATATTGATCAATGTGGGCATATAGTTGCATTTGAATGAATGATAAAAGGATGCAATTCACTAAGACTGAAAGTAGTGCAAAGATGTACCTGAAGGATATCTTCATGTTATTCTTTAAAAAATAGATATTGATCGATGTGGGCATATAATTGCATTTGAATGAATGATAAAAGGATGCAATTCACCACGACTGATTGTGGAGTTAAGATGTACCTGAAGGACATCTTCATGTCGTCATCCTTTGAAGCATGGATATCGATCGATTTGGCATATAGTTGTATTTGAAGGAATGATAAAAGGAAGCAATTCACCAAGATTGACTGTGGAGCAAAGATGCACCTGAAGGACATTTTCATGTTGTCATCCTTTGAAATATAGATATTGACCGCTGTGAGCATACGGTTGCAATTAAATGAATACCAAAAAGATGCACACCACTAGGATTGATGGTGGAACAAAGATGTACGCGAAGGACATTTTCATATCATCATCCTTTGAAATATGGCTATTGACTGATAAGGACACACGATTGAATAAGAATGACTGGTGAAAAGAGGCACACCTCCAAGATTGGCTGTGGAACAACGCTACATTTGAAGGATAATTCCATATTGTCACCCTTTGAAATATGGTTATTGAAAGATGTTATCACACAACTACATTAAATGAATGCCAGAAAGACGCCCACCACTAAGAGCGACTATGAGATAATTTTTTTTGAAGCCAAATGCACACTTCACTGCATGAGTACAGGTGATAAAAACAACATCATGAATGAGGCTGAGACATTTTTTCTCACAATCTGATTAGATGAGCTGAGGAGAATCTATGGAGAAGAATATTGAGCACACAACGATAGGCCTATTACTACAAGCTATGAGAGGTATGTCTGGACGACCCGATGTTTCCACGAAGGATGCAAATAGCTAGTTACGAAACAGTTCTTGAGAGAATCCAGGAGATAACTAATGACTTAAACTCCTACATGATGAATTGAGCGACACCATATTTGGAGGCATGGTCAAGCTTAAGAAACAACGAGAGCAGTATTCATCATGGACAACCTAAGATGGGCACTTCACACACATTTGAGTTGAAGGCTAGCACATGGATGAGTCGTGGAATCAGAAGCAAAAAAAAAGTGTTGAATAACAAATAAAGACACCCTATGATAATAGAAAGTCAAAGAGGGGGCTTATATTCCAAACTAGGTAAGAATGCATGCATGTGATCCAACCTCAAAACATTGCATCAAACATTTTTATTAAATTGTGTAAGAAAGATCCTTAATGAAGTCTAGTGAGATTATGGACAAAGAAAAAACCTTTGAGTTTGTGATAGTAAAGAAATCACAGTTTTATCCCTGGAACAAGAAGAAGATAAGATAAACCTTAACATTAGGAAAATCTCAAAGAAATAAGAAGATCAACAAGAAGAGTCTTCAATTCGAATCCTATCATCATGAAAAGCACAAAAGACTTTGGTTCCGGTTAAAGGGGATTGCCATATAGGATCTCATGTTAACCTAACCGCACATAGAATTTAGATTTGGTTAAAAGAAATCACCAGATGAGATTTCAAGTTAACCAAGCTGCGCACCGACATTGGTTTTGGTTAAAAGGGATCATTAGATGAGATCTCAGATTGAACAAGCCGCAAAAATGATAGGGTTAAAGGGGATCGCCTGAAGGGATCTTAAGTTAACCACCATATGAAAATTTTAGCTTTGGAAAGGGAATCATCAGACGGGATTTCATGTTGACTGAGCTGCACATAGATGGACTTTGAGATTATGGTTAAAAGGGATCGCCATAAAAGATCTCAGGTTAACCACCACATGAAGATTTTAGCTTTGGTTAAAGGAAATCGCTGGATGGGATTTCAGGTTAATCTAGTTACAACATTGATTTTGAGCTTTGGTTGATGGGAATCACAAGAGGAGATTTTAGGTTAACCAAGTTACAACAGACTTTGGTTCTGGTTAAAGGGAATCGCCAGATGGGATCTCAGTTTGACCGAGCCATAAGACAAATTATGGTTAAAGGGGTTACCAGAGGGAATCTTAGTTTAACCACCACACACAAATATTTTAGCTTTGGTCAAAGGGAATCACCAGATGGGATTTCAGGTTGACTGAGCTGCAAACAAATAGATTTTGGTTATGGTTAAAAGGGATCGATGAAAGGGATCTCAGTTTAACCTAACCATATAGACTTTGGTTCTGGTTCAGTTTAGCCTAACCACAAATAAACTTTGGTTCTGATTAAAGGGGATCGGCGAAACGGATCTCAGTTTAGCCTAACCACACACAGACTTTGGTTCTGGTTAAAGGGGATCGGCGAAAAGGATCTTAGTTTAGCCTAACTATAAAGGATGTTGGTTTGGTTAAAGAGGATCGGCGAAAGGGATCTTGGTTTAGCCTAACTGCACATATATTTTGGTTCTTGTTATAGGGGATCGGTAAAAAGGATCTCAGTTTAGCTCAACCACACACAGATTTTGGTTCTAGTTAAAAGGGATCGACAAAAAGGATCTCAGTTTAGCCTCACATAGACTTTGGTTCTGGTTAAAGGGGATCGGCGAAAGGGATCTTAGTTTAGCCTAACTACAAAGGATTTTGGTTCTAATTAAAGGGGATCGGTGAAAGGGATCTCAGTCTAGCCTAACCGCACATAGGCTTTAGTTCTGGTTAAAGAGGATCGACGAAAGGGATCTCAGTTTAGCCTAACTAGAAAGGATTTTGGTTCTGGTTGAAGGGGATCGGCGAAAAGGATCTCAATTTAGCCTAACCACGTATAAATTTTGGTTCTGGTTAAAGGGGATCGATGAAAGGGATCTCATTTTAGCCTAACCACACAAAGACTTTGGTTCTGATTAAAGGGGATCGGCGAAATAGATCTCAATTTAGCCTAACTACAAAGGATTTTGGTTCTGGTTAAAGGGGATCGGCGAAAAGGATGTCAATTTAGCCTAACCACGCATAAATTTTGGTTCTAGTTAAAGGGGATCAGTGAAAGGGATCTCAGTTTAACCTAACCACGAACAAAATGTAATTTTTGAAGATCGCTTGATCGGGATCTCAGAATAGCCCGGTTGTGCATAATGTTGATCATAAGTTTCTAGTTGAAGGGGATTGCTGTAAAGACAGATTTTTAGATCAACCAAGCTTTGAGAAGATTGGTTTTGGAAGTTCAGTTTTGTTTATCTTTACAAAACTTACGACGCAAAGTATTTGCTATGTAAGTATTGTGAAGAGGGAGCATCTGTTACAACCCATTTTTGGCCCCCGGCATAAAAAGGAGAAAAAAATAAAATAAAAAATAATAGAATGCCAAAACGCTCAGAAAATGGTCAAAATTGGTTAAGAAGGTTAAAAAATACAAAGATTGAAATTTGACGATATATCGTTGATCGATGAGAGCCCTGTTGATAAAAAAAAAATTGATTTGAGAAAGAAAAGTACAAAATCAGATGTTTATGAACTCAATTAAATTTTATTGAAGGTTTAATTGAATTTATGGAGGGTTGATTATAAGGAAAAATTATTTTTTAAGTTAATTTAGGCTTTAATTGGAAGAAATTAAAGTTTTGGGGTCACATTATAATTTTTTTAGAGTTGATTTGGTCAAATCAGGGGCTTCATTGTATAAATATTGAAGTTTGATAATCAAGGAATTGATTGAAGAAATCCAAAACCAATGAACAAACTAAAAGCACGCAAATTAAAGGACTGATTTGAAATCTGACGCATTTTAGCACTAGTTTCCATTTAAATGAAACGACGTATTTTGGGCAACACGACGCTGTTTCATGCATTTTCCACAAAAAAAGGAAAACAAATAATGTTGTTTTTTAGGCAGCATTGTCTCTCCTTCTTCTTCCCCTGGACGTGCAACAGGGGAAGAGAAGTTTTTGTTTTTTTTTCCTTGTTTCTTCCTCTCTCTCCCTTCCCACATGTTCTGTTAAAACCAAAATCGGACGCCACCCGCACCTCCTCATGATGAGAAAACAGAGAGGTCGTGTCCTGCAAGCTACGCCCCTATTGGACGTCTCAGCCGGTGCTATGACAAGGCAGAATGGTGGCCTCGCGCCCTATGCAAAATGATGGGACGAGGAAGGGTCGATCCCGCTCCCTATGCCCCTATAAATACTACCCAGAGATCAGCAAAAAGGGGGGGTGGATTAGTGGAAGAAAAAAAGAAATCAAAAGAGAGAGACAGAAGAGGATTTGTTTGAGAGAGAAAAGGGGTGAAGAGACAGGGACCAAAATAGTAGAAACGTAAGGGAAGAAAAAAAAACAGGGAAAAACAGAGGAGGGAAAGGAAAGAAAAGAACAGAGAGAGGGAAAGAGAAGACAGGAGGAAGAAGAGGAGAGATAGAGGAGAAAAAGAGAAGATAACGGAAAAAAAAAACAGAGAAGGGGTCAAGGAGAGAAACAAAGGAGATAGAAGGGAAGGAAAGAAAATAGCCGCCGCTGACACCGCCACCTTCAACCATCGCTGATGGCCACGACCGTGCCTCGCCACTCCAGGTAACCTTCTCACCCCCGCTGCCCCTAGTTTATTTGCTCTTTCCTTTCTTTCATTTGCATGTAGAACGTGACTCATGATCTGCATCAGATGAAATAATTAGGTAGTTGTTGTGCTGAGCACAGTAGCCATTTGTTTGTTGGCCATTTGTGAGTCCAACCTTATAGGTGGGCCAATACAGGCCCAACCCATATAATTGGGTTGGGTTCGGCCTAGTTCCATATATATATATATATATATATGAAGAAATTGTGATTTTCCCGCGTATTTCTTTCTACGCCATTTTGATTAATATCGGTTTGTATTTTTATATCGTAAAGATACAAATCCAGTATTTCAAAAAAATATTTTTGTTTTCATGCATACGGCCAAGTCTCTCAAAGCTAAAATAATAATAATCATATTGTGTTTTCATACAACAAAGAAAACTTCAAAAAAAAAATATTTTACCATGCATTTTGGCTTTAATAACCAGTTTATTAAAGTCACGAGAACTTGGCCAATATTTCAAATACACATACACACACACTGTTTTATTTTAATGTCTGGGATTACAAATTTATACATAAAACGTATTCTCGATATTAAAAGGGTAGCTCTTTTATAGACATTAGAACGGTTAGGTTTTATCCCATAAGATAAGAACCTCCTTACTGAAGACGGCTTTTCTTGAACCATAGACGAACCACTAATTAAAAAAACATGACAAGACTTTAGATTTTTATCAGACAATAAAACAATGCAGCTTACTTTAGGTAGAGCGTATTTGGGGTGCTAATATTTTCCCTTTACGCAATCAGTCTCCGTACCTGATCTCTTAGACCAGTTAGAATTCCTAATAACCAAAAATTAGGTGGCGACTCCCATTCCATTTTTCACTGATAAGAGACAAGAATTCTTTATCTCCCTATATTTGCTAGAATGGATAGACATACAATACCTGAGAGGGTGGACGATCGCCGCAATGCCACACACATGCGACAAGATTTATTTTAATTACATCCATTTTTTTAATTTTTTGTTGTTTATAAATATATTTAACTGATAAAATTTTAATCTTATAGGCTATGCCTCTTAGATGTAAGCCAAGCCTAATGGAGCTTTTGTGGAAACGTACTTGTGAAGTCATGATCTCTAAAAATGGATGCAATAGTTCGTCAATAGCCGAGATCAACACATTGTGGTAAATTTGTTTTCAACCATTTTTTTCTAAGTTATTATTTACTTGAATTTGATTATTTTATTTTTTTATTTCCAAGAGACATATAAGAGCTGGTTAAAGGAAATATATAGGGACCATCATTCAACCCACTTGAATTTGTGGTTTGAGGCATAATCATTTTGTGGACCCGATAGAAATTAGGTGTATGGACTTTTTAATACTACGGTCAAGAACTTGTGGATGATCCATAGTGTTTCAACCATTGGGTGCTTATAATCGATCTCGAGCGCTCAGTCTCCAACGTTTGTAGCCTTGTTAAATCAAAGAGTGCAATAACATACAACTCCTCTCAATGAAAAATATGAATGACTCTCCGTAGATATTTAATGAAGAACTCTACTGAATGATCATGGATATGAGATCATAAATTAGTAGTACATGTGCACCCTTTTATTGGCCAAACGGTCCTGGGGACGACCAACCTCCTCCTCCTCCTCCAGCACTGCCTTTAGTTTCATTGTATTTAAACGTATAAATTTGTAATAAATATTTGATTTTTATATTAAGATAATTGATTTTTAAATATTTGAATTTAATATTAATTTAATTTTTTTAATTATTTTCTATCTCTGTTCAATAGATTTTTTTAAAATATATTTTTATATTATTACTGACAGCGTTATCAACAAAATAATTTTGTCAATATATTTTAGAGAGTTGGAAAAGAATTATAGCAAATACCACTATAATTGTTAAATCACCAATGAAATAATTTTTTTGGCACGCATAATTTATCTATAAAGTCATTGATAAATTTATTAATGATAGACTGATCCATATACTAGAAATGATCTACTAGTATTTTTTTAAAAAATAATTTTTATTCAATAATCATAGACAAAGTACTAATATAAATAATGACAAAATAAAACTGTTAAATCTCACAGCTCACCGTACGCATTCTTGTTTCTTTATTACGCAATAAACGACATGAGATACATTTTAATTTCCAAATATGGGATTTATTCCTACAGAAGCACATTTTAATGGAATGTTACAACACACACAGTAGAAGAAAAGCCACATTACGTAGCTTATTGATATAGTATTTGAGCATCCATCATCAATCATGATCTTCAAGCCTTCTTGAACATAACTTTGAGAGGCACGCTGCTAAGAGCCAGACGCCTCACTCCTTTGGCATCAACATAAATCCCGATATCCTTGCACATAACTTTGCAGTGTTGACACACTGTAGGGCAAAAAACTAGCTTGTACTTGTCTTCGAACTTCTCTATCTTGAACCAGTTGTTTGTCGTTTCCGGACCAGGATTTCCTTCAACTCCATTGGTTGTGACGAACCATTGTTTTGTCCATTCATCATAGCTGCCAAGCTTCCACGCTGTTGACTGGTGACAGATTGATGCAGCAGAGAATCTTATGTTAAGATCGGTGTGGACGCGGACGACACCTTTCTTGGTGTTCACAGGTGTGAATTTCAGTGGGAGGCCATTTGATGCCTCATATCGGTCCTGGACAACATCAAGTGGGCAGGTTCTTCTTCCAGTGCTAGCCATTTTGAGCCCACCACCTCTCCCACGGATCACCGGCAGGATGTAGTAGCCAGTGCCGGTTCTAAGTATCTTACCAGTGACGTCGAGCACTGGCTCAGGGGCAGCAGTAGCTGCTACCCTAGGCAATTGATTTGCAGCCAAGGCAAAAAGAAGGAAGGACAATGCTAGAATTGCAGCTCTCATTGTCGTTGTGGGTGACTTTCAATGTGTGTGATGTGTTTATGCTAGAATGAATGGGAAGAGGCTTTAATTTATAGAGTTAGCAATACAGTGGGATGCCTGCGAGCATGCATGATTCTGGTAAGAACTTTTGAAGGAGCGCCGTGCATGACATGCATTTAAAACTGGTGGCTTGACCAGCCATAAAGTCAATTAAAAGATCTTGGATAAACCTGATCCTATATTTTATATTCTTGAGTAGCTCGTACAATATTATCTTTTATTTGATGAAATCGGGATGGTCCAAAACAACACCCTGTTTTTGGGAGAGAAGAGCTCCTTTGTTTGTATTATTCATATATAGTACTGCCTTTGCCAGAGCTTGCATTAACGTCGAAGAATTTTATCATGAGGTTATAAAATAAAATTGGAACTTCTTGTCTGCGACTGCAAATCATGTGCTAATCAGTGTTTATAATTTTCTGTGTATTGGAATGGATGATCAGTCAAATACTTTGCCTGCCTGTCCATGAAAGTCAAATATTTTACCTTACGTGCTTCTTGTTTGCGGTTTACACCTTACATCGCATCGCATGGCTTGTTATTAAAAAAAAAAAAACAAGTATTGAGAAGAACGATAATCGTAAAAGAAAAGAAAACTAATTTTTAAATTGCGTTACTGTTATTCTACTTGTAAATCACGGTGAATGGATTTGTCCAATGAACCGTGCCGTGTTTTTTCACTATAGTCATCGGAACTTTATTTTTTTTCTTTTCAATTCATCATTGTTAGTTAGTTATTAATGTATCTATTATATAGGAAAATGAAATATTGTAGTCATTCTCTTGTGTTACTACCCCATCATTACTATTGTATATTGCCCTACACACACACACACACACATATAGAAAAGGTTGGCTATCCAATAGGTTAAGCCTCCCAATTATTCTCAACTTGGTATCAGATCCTTCTGCCGTCAGAACTCTTCTCTCCCTCTCCCCCCTGCAGTCGGCCTCCTCTCTCCCTCTCCTAAATGGACTCTGCTGCTTCCACCTTCTCCCCCCACCAAATCGGCGGTGCAGCCCAGCCAGCCAGCCCTTCAGAAGCTGCTGCCGCTTGTTCCTTCTCCCACCAGCAGCAGCCCCAACCTCCAGAGCAGAACCATGGTTCCTTCTCCCATGTTTTTGTCGTCCCTCTTCACATCGTGGGGACAACAACTCCTTCTATCGTTGCGTTGTCCAACACTCATTAAGTGGTGTCACTGAAACTTACGACCAGCAACTATCTCTATTGGCGAATGCAGATGAAGTCGTATCTTCTTGGTCAGGGTGTCTTCCACTTTGTTGATGGCTCAGTGTCATGTCCTCCCTCTCATGTTTCTGACTGATCTGATGGTTCTTCTTCGGCAATCAACCCCTATTTTCTCCACTGGAAGCAACAGGATCAGCCTATTTTAAGCGCGTTACTCTCCTCTCTTTCCATGGATGTACTGCACCTTGTGGTAGATTGTCAGACCTCTCATGATGTTTGACGCCCTCTTGAGAAAGCTCTCGCCTCTCCATCTAATTCCCGTATTATGCAACCCCATGGGTCTTTTCAAGATCTTCAGCAAGGTGATGCTTCGATTACTATGTACATGCAGTAAGCAAAGTTATTATTTGATGAATTGGCTGCTGCCGCTCGACCTATCTCCTTTGAAGACTTTAACCGCTATGTATTTGGTGGCCTTCGTGGTGAGTTCAATGTCTTGGTAGCCAGCCTCATGACCAAAGCAAAACCGTTGTCATGTGCTGATCTTCATAGCCATCTCCTTACCCCATGAGTTTTTGCACAAGACCTCCCTTCAATCCATGGCTGCAAACCCACCGCTGCTGCCCACGCCGTCTCTGCTGCCCTCTGCTCATCTTTCCCAGTATCAACACAACCCCAATTTCAGTCGTAACAGAGGTCGTTCTCGTGGCAATTGGCGTCCCAACAACAACCGCCACAGCCACCAACACAGGTTTGATTTTCATGGCTTCCATTCCTCTGCTCCCACCGACTGGAAGCGAGCAACTGTCAGCAGAATGGACGGCCCTCTCGTTCTGGGCCGTGGTCTCCTCACCGGTATTTTGAGCATAACATCATGCGTCATCTGTGCTTCTCCTTCGGCCACACAGCCCCTCAATGTGCCCAGTTTCGTAGTAGTGGCCAGCAACCCCCTACCCATCTTGCTGTTGGTATTGTTTATGCCCCTACTTGGTTCCCAGACACTAGTGCAAACCAACACGTTATGCCTGATCTTGCAACTCTGACCGATTCTGCACCCTATCTTGGTAATGATTATTCGCATGTTGGTGACGATAAGGGCCTTTCATATCCGCTTTCTACTGCTTTCTTTACTGCTTTTCGATTCAAGCTTCGGGTCGATCCTCCACCCTCGGCTTGAGGAGGCATATTATGGAATGCGTGTGTGTGTAAAGATTGGCTAAATAATAGGTTAAGCCTCCTATTTCTTCTCAAATTATGTGTTGAGATTTTCTTTTCTTTGCACGTTCTAGCAAATTTAATGTGATTGATCAATTTTAAAATTTTTAGTTTGAGAATGATTAAATGAAATTTGGTTTAAATTTATAGTATAAAAATAATTAAAAGAAGATGAAAATAAAATGCACAGAAAACCAAACACGACCTTCTCTCATTTTCGTGTAAAAATTTAATTTTCATCCAAATTAAAAGCCTCAATCTACTCATTTTTGTCGCTTTGGTTTTTGGATTCTATGTTTAGGTCTAAACTCTCTTTTTTTCATGTTTTAGTTCTTGAGTTTCGAGAGAGGAGAGACAAAGTTATCAGGCGAAGGGGAAGGAGAAAGAAGTTGTCGGCTAGCCATACTTCATAAACCAAAAGAGTCTGATTTTGTGTCAATTAGTTCATAATGATGAGAGAAGTGCCGTAGAAGTATTCTATAACTGTCATCACGCTAGAGTGGCTAGCAAAAATAGATCGATTACGGCTTAAGAATTTTTTGTATTTATTTTAGTTTCATGTTTTTCTTTTACCGATGAAAGAGTGTTTTGAAGCCATAAATGGCTTTATCATATGGTTCCTGGGCCTTTTTTTTAATATTTTAATGAAAAAAGTTGGAACATAGGTTTTTATGGTTTGAAAGCTCAAACCCTGACTTTTCACTCACCTTCAATTAACATAATCTTAATAAGGAGACATCGTGACATTTACCACTTTAGATTAATGTTGTTTGATTTAAAAAAATAAAGATGACATTTAAAAAATAAAAAATAAAAAATAAAAAAAAGCCAACATGGTGGTTTCATTTTTGCAGGAAAAGCTTCACTTTCATGCAAAAACAAAATTTCATTTATGCTTTATTTTAGTTGACAATTGGGTTTTGTTTGCTTTTCTAGAGATGAGTTCATATCGAATGATATAATATTCGAATATCAGTGTTTGATACTCTGTATTTTTCAGCTGTTTCATATTCCTGAAACATTTAGTGTGCTTTTTCTCCCCCAAACTAGAGAAGTAAAAACTGGACATTGTTTCAACAACCATAGAGAAAGAAGTAAGGACACCAACGTCACAATAGTCAACAATATTGTTTCTTTATTAAGTAAAGAGATCAAGTCACTAGCAAGATATATTTATATGTAACGACATGAGATACATTTTAATTTCCAAATATGGAATTTATTCCTACAGAAGCACATGGCGTAGCTTATTGATATTGTATTTGAGCATGCATCATCGATCATGATCTTCAAGCCTTCTTGAACATAACTTTGAGAGGCACGCTGCTAAGAGCCAGACGCCTCACTCCTTTGGCATCAACATAAATCCCGATATCCTTGCACATAACTTTGCAGTGTTGACACAC
>Ga0325414_1000104_pt1 | contig 49004 bp, 54 predicted proteins | sample PopdelMetagenome_8_FD_206183 | JGI IMG/M metagenome (GOLD analysis project Ga0325414, IMG submission 206183) | Populus deltoides microbial communities from Bellville, Georgia, United States - Leaf-PdKOR-R3 | ecosystem: Host-associated > Plants > Phyllosphere > Phylloplane/Leaf | place: USA... | reverse complement strand
CGCCCATCTGTCACGATCGATGGTGGTCATGAAATGCGAGGTGTGGTTTTCTGAACATTTGTACTTGCATTTTGCTTCTTTGGAATGGTTTTCTGCTGTTTGTGGACTTGCCCCTGCTTTGGAATCCTTACAGTTCAAGTTCATACTAAAATGTGTTGGCGGAAAAATTCTCTGGCAACCAGGTGCTGGTCAAATTCTCCAAACGGAAACTGAAAAAACAATCACAGTTTAGGAAGATGCTGCATTGCAGAAGGTAATAAAGGAAGAAGTATCAACTAATAATTAATGGGAAGGACCAACTGTCAACCCAGAAATGTTGACAGTTACTCAGAAATTGACTCATTAAAAGGTTTTCGATATGAGCAACGAAGTTACCGTGAATGTGAGTTCTAACCCAGAAAAGAAACCATCGCCAGTGACTTACGAGAATCCAATACTTGCTGGTAACATTTCTCCTGTGAAATAGAAGCCTGTAGCTATTGTAGCAAATGACATCAGCTAGAGGGGGGCTTCTGCTGTGAATGTCAGTAATGGAGTGTTGTTGAAAAGAGAACCAGTCACCACAAGGAAGAACAGAGAACTATGTCAAACAAGAGTACAGTGGTCAGAGAGGATGTTGTCAGAAATTGTGATAATCTAAGAGCCATAAACTAAGCAAAGTCTGGCACCCAAGAAGTGTTACTTATGAAGGAGATCCTGTTCTGGTACCTGGTTCGTCTGCAACCAAGTGAAGTAACCTTTGAAAATAAAGGTGAGACAAGTCGTGCCTTTCACACCTCTATTGGAGCTAATGAAGTTGAGAATCACAATTTCCCAGAGGTAACTGCCTGATTACTGTGCACACTGTTTATCTTTGTCTTCGTTTCTAGTACCGATTTTGCTTTAAATGAAAAAAAGTTCCTCTGGTGCCAGTTTGTATCTTCATGAAAATAAAATTTATCCAGAACCGAAGTACTTTGCCCAAAGAAATGAAACAAGAAAGATCTTTGCTCTCTCACTGTCAAGAGTAAGCATGGACAGGTTAAAATAATACAGGTCCATGCTCCCTTCGTTTTAGAACCATCATCCGCAGATGTTGTGCCCTCGGCACTTTAAACCAATACATTTTTGCTGTAAATATCATATCATATATACAGAGAAACATTACTACGAAATTGTTAACAAGTAGCTGCCACCGTTTCTATCAAATAAGAATTGCTCCTATTTGGTGATTTTGTTGTTTATATTTATTTTTATTATCGAATAATCAAATAAAAAATTATTTCAAAATAATAAAGTAATTTAACCAAGCTGGTTTCTTGATCTAGAGTGTTTATTTGATGGGTGAATCGCCTTGATCCAGATCATTATCCTAATATTTGAAAACGAAAATGAGTGCTTTTTATTCGATCTATCTTGGCGGCGAATTACACGCAACCTATCTAGTTCGACCTATACGCGAGCATCAACTCCAAGAATGTTGCTTAACATGACAAACTCTCTCTATATTTCTTCAGTAAAATCTGTGCTGAGTTGGCAAATTCAGCAGTTGATTAGGGTTGTATGTGCCCCTCGCCATCACCACTCAGCACTTGATTAGGACTCTCTCTCTCTCTCTCTATATATATATATATATACATGCCGCTTCTCTATATCACTATCACTACTCAGCATTGATTAGGACTCTATATATATGTGCACCTTCTCTTATCCCTATATATCACCATAAGAACTTCAAGCTTCCTGCAGATTTTGGAGTTCCTTTCTTCGTTTTTTTTCGTTGTTCTCTAGATTAATTTGTCTGCCAAAGCTTAGGAAAGTCTTATCCTAAATTTCAAAGACATGCCTAAAGAACAAGGAACCCTAGCTCAAGTTTTGTCCGTCCAAGAGCAGGTGATTGGTCGAGAAGAATCTGAAACTTCTCGTCAGGAGTTACCCCTCAACTTCCCAAATCAAAAAACGACAAGCCGCCACGAGTCTTTTGTATCTGCAGGGTTCAAGGGTGTAGCAGAACCCTTTAGCAGTGAACAAACTACTAAGAAGGCTCCTTCTACTTTGAATTTCAATACGAGCCCAAGATTGAACTTATCAGCCAAAAAACTAAAAATATAGCTTCTCCTCCTTAAAACTGTAATTCAGGGAACGATGAAAATAGCCAAGACAAGTATATGTCACTTCATCAATTCAATGTCTAGAATTGAAACACGAAAAAATGAATAACCTAAGCATGCCATGAAAAGAAAAGTTTACTCAAAAGATACATGGTGAGCTGACCTCATCCCAATGCCTTAGATAACCCAATTTCATTCATTATTCCATGCCGCATGAAACTCTTCAAGCCTTCTTCTTATAAAATCCAGTTTCCTGAACCAATGTCAAATGTTTAGGATCCGCCAACCTTTTTGAGTCAATTCCATCTATGTTTAGTAAATCAAATATCTGTTTTAACAATTCATCTGACAGCTCTGTCAAACACCAAAGAAAAGTAAACCAGCAACTTTACATCTTCCAATATACAATGCAAATAACAACTAGTCTTTGACGAGTTTGAAAAAATCTTCAAGGTAGTCACCAATCAAAGTGGCCATCTCAAGAGTCCTTTCTAACTTTATTGATTCATTTGCATTGAGGACTATCTTGTAAAATGCAGCTGGGTGATTGGGCATATATCCAGCCACAACAAATTGGCCTGCTTCTTCTTTGAACTTCAAGACGAGCCTAAGATTCAACTTGTCAGCCAACGTAAACAACTGAAAATAAAGCTCATCTTCCTTAAAAGCGTAATCCAGGGCCACAATCAAAATAATCAAGACAACCATATGTCACTTCATTAATTCCATGTCTAGAATTAAAACACCAAAAAATAAATAACCTAAGAATGCACTGAAATGAAAAGCTTACTCACATGATACATGTCGAGCTAGCCTCATCCCAATGCCTAAAATATCCTGATTCCATTCGTCATTCCATGCCGCATGAAACTCATCAAGCCTTTTTCTTAGACAATCCAGATTCCTGAACCAACGTCGATAATTTGAGACTGGCCTGCTTTATTGAGTCAATCCATCTATGTTTAGTTAATCAAATATTTGTTCTAGCAATTCATCTGGTAGCTCTGTTAAAGACCAAGGGAAAGTAAACCAGCAACTTTGCATATTTCAATATGCAATGGGAATAACAACTTGTGTCTGACGAGTTTGAAAAAGTCTTCAAGGATGTCACCGACCAATGTGCCCATCTCTAGATCCCCGTCGCCACATTCAACAAAAGCTAGCATCTGAAGATTCCATTCTAACTTTATTGATTCATTTCCATTGGAAACTACCTTGTAAAATGCGGTTGGGTGATTGAGCACATATCCAACCACAACAAATTGGCTAGCTCCTTTTTTGAATTTCAAGACGAGCACAAGATTCAACTTGTCAGCCAACATAAACAACTGAAAATATGGCTCCACCTCCTTAAAACCGTAATACAGGGGGACGATGAAAATAGCCAAGACAACCATATGTCACTTCAATAATTCCATGTCTAGAATTGAAACATGAAAAATTGAATAAAGTAAGCACGCCATGAAAAGAAAAGCTTACTCAAATGATACATGTCGAGTTGGCCTCATCCCAATGCCTTAGATAACCTAATTCCATTCATCATTACATGCCGCATGAAACTCTTCAAACCTTCTTCTTATAAAATCCAGTTTCCTGAACCAACGTCAATTATTTGGGATCTGCCAGGTTTATTGAGTTAATCCTATCTATGTTTAGTAAATCAAATATCCGTTTTAACAATTCATCTGGTAGCAGTGTCAAACACCAAAATAAAGTAAACCAGCATCTTTTCTATTATGCAAAAGGAATAACAACTTGTCTCTGACGAGTTTAAAAAAATCTTCAAGGTAGGCACCAACCAAACTGGCCATCTCTAGATCCCCTTCACCACATTCAACAAAAGCTAGCAACTTAAGAGTCCTTTCTAACTTTAATAATTCATTTGCATCGAGGACTATCTTGTAAAATGTAGCTAGGTGATTGGGCACATATCCAGCCACAACAAATTGGCCTGCTTCTTCTTTAAATTTCAAGACGAGCCCAAGATTCAAATTTTCAGCCGACGTAAATAACTTAAAATAAGGCTCATCCTCCTTAAAACCGTAATGAAGGGCGACGATCAAAATAGCCAAGACAACCATGTCACTTCATTAATTCCATGTCTAGAATTAAAACACAAAAAATGAATAACCTAAGCATGCCCTGAAAAGAAAAGCTTACTTAAATGATATATTCCGAGTTGGCCTCATCCCAATGCCTCAAATATCCCAATTTCATTCGTCATTCCATGTCACATGAAACTCATCAAGCTTTCTTCTTAGACAATCTAGTTTCCCGAATTAACATCGATAATTTGAGATCGGTCTGGCTTAATGAGTCAATTTCATCTATATTTACTAAATCAAATATATGTTCTAACAATTCATCTGGTAGCTCTGTTAAACATCAAGGGAAAGGAAACCAACAACCTTACATGTTCCAATATGCAATAGGAATAACAACTTGTCTCTAACGAGTTTGAAAAAATCTTCAAGGTTGTCACCGACCAATGTGCCCATGTCTGGATCCCATTCACCACACTCAACAAAAGCTAGCATCTTAGCAGTCCTTTGTAACTTCATTGATTCATTTCCATTGAGATCTATCTTGTAAAATACAGCTGGGTGATTGGGCACATATCCAGCCACAACAAATTGGCCTGCTTCTTCTTTGAATTTCAAGACGAGCCCAAGATTCAACTTTTCAGCAAACATAAACAATAGAAAATATGGCTCATCCTCCTTAAACTGTAATCCAGGGCAACGATCAAAACAACCAAGACAACCATTTATTAATTCATTAATTCCATGTCTAGAATTAAAACACCAAAAAATGAATAACCTAAGCATGCCCTAAAAAGAAAAGCTTACTTAAATGATACTTGGCGAGCTGGCCTCATCCAAATGCCTCACATATCCCAATTCCATTCGTCATTCCATGCCGCATGAAACTCATCAAGCCTTCTTCTTAAACAATCTAGTTTCCTGAACCAACATCGATAGTTTGAGATCGGCCTGGCTTATTGAGTCAATTCCATCTCTGTTTAGTAAATCAAATATCTATTCTAGCAATTCATCTGGTAGCTCTGTCAAACACCAAGGGAAAGTAAAACAGCAACTTTGCATCTTCCAATATGCAATGGGAATAATAATTTGTCTCTGACGAGTTTGAAAAAGTCTTCAAGGTTGTCACCGACCAATGTGCCCATCTCCGGACCCGCTTCACCACATTCAACAAAAGCTAGCATCTCAAGATTCCTTTTTAACTTCATTGATTCATTTGCATTAAGGACTATCTTGTAAAATGCAGCTAGGTGATTGGACACATATCCAGCCACAACAAATTGGCCTCCTTCTTCTTTGAATTTCAAGACGAGCCTAAGATTCAACTTGTCAGCCAACATAAACAACTAAAAATATGGCTCCTCCTTAAAACCTAATCCAGGGGGACGATGAAAAAAGCCAAGACAACCATATCTCACTTCATTAATTCCATGTCTAGAATTGAAACTTGAAAAATTGAATAAACTAAGCATGCCATTAAAAGAAAAGCTTACTCAAATAATACTTGCCGAGTTGGCCTCATCCCAATGGCTTAGATATCCCAATTCCATTCGTCATTACATGCCGCATGAAACTCTTCAAGCCTTCTTTTTATAAAATCTGGTTTCCTGAACCAACATCAATTATTTGGGATCCACCAGGTTCATTGAGTCAATCCCATCTATGTTTACTAAATCAAATATCTATTTTAACAATTCATCTGGTAGCTGTGTCAAACACCAAAATAAAGTAAACCAGCATCTTTGCATATTCCAATATGCAATGGGAATAACAACTTGCCTCTAATGAGTTTGAAAAAATCTTCAAGGTAGTCACCGACCAAAGTGGCCATAAATTGATCCCCTTCACCACATTCAACAAAAGCTTGCATCTTAAGAGTCCTTTCTAACTTCAATGATTCATTTGCATTGAGAACTATCTTGTAAAATGCAGCTAGGTGATTGGACACATATCCAGCCACAAGAAATTGGTCGGCATTTTTTTTGAATTTTAAGACGAGACCAAGATTCAAATTGTCTACCAATGTAAACAACTGAAAATAAGGCTCATCTTCCTTAAAACTGTAATCAAGGCTGACGATCAAAATAGCCAAGACAACCATGTCACTTCATTAATTCCATGTCTAGAATTAAAACTCGAAAAATGAATAACCTAAGCATGCCCTAAAAAGAAAAGCTTACTCAAATGATACATTCCGAGCTGGCCTTATCCCAATGCCTCAAATATCCCAATTTCATTCGTCATTCCATGTCACATAAAACTCATCAAGCTTTCTTCTTAGACAATCCAGTTTCCTGAACTAACATCGATAATTTGAGATCGATCTGGCTTAATGAGTCAATTCCATTTATGTTTACTAAATCAAATATATGTTCTAACAATTCATTTGGTAGCTCTGTCAAACACCAAGGGAAAGAAAACCAACAACTTTACATGTTCCAATATGCAATAGGAATAACAACTTGTCTCTGACGAGTTTGAAAAAGTCTTCAAGGTTGTCACCGACCAATGTGCCCATGTCTAGATCCCCTTCACCACATTTAACAAAAGCTAGCATCTTAACAGTCCTTTCTAACTTCATTCATTCATTTCCATTGAGGACTATCTTGTAAAATATAGCTAGGTGAATGGGCACATATCCAGCCACAACAAATTGGCCTGCTTCTTCTTTGAATTTCAAGACGAGCCTAAGATTCAACTTTTCAGCAAACATAAACAACACAAAATATGACTCATCCTCCTTAAAACTATAATCCAAGGTGACGATCAAAACAACCAAGACAACCATATATCAATTCATTAATTCCATGTTTAGAATTAAAACACCAAAAAATGAATAACCTAAGCATGCTCTAGAAATAAAAGCTTACTTAAATGATACTTGGCGAGCTGGCCTCATCCCAATGCCTCACATATCCTAATTCCATTCGTCATTCCATGCCGCATGAAACTCATCAAGCCTTCTTCTTAGACAATCCAGTTTCCTCAACCAAAGTCGATAGTTTGAGATCGGCCTGGCTTATTGAGTCAATTCCATCTCTGTTTAGTAAATCAAATATCTATTCTAGCAATTCATCTAGTAGCTCTGTCAAACACCAAGGAAAAGTAAACCACCAACTTTGCATATTCAAATATACAATGGGAATAACAACTTGTCTTTGACGAGTTTGAAAACTATTTAAGGTAGTCACCGATAAAAGTGGCCATCTCTGGATCCCCTTCACAACATTCAAAAAAAGCTAGCATCTTAACAGTCCTTTCTAACTTTATTCATTCATTTGCATTGAGCACTATATTATAAAATACAACTGGGTGATTGGTCACATATCCAGCCACAACAAATTGGTCTGCTTCTTCTTTGAATTTCAAGACGAGCCCAAGATTCAAATTGTCTCCCAATGTAAACAACTGAAAATAAGGCTCATCCTCCTCAAAACCGTAATCAAGACCGATGATCAAAATAGCCAAGACAACCATGTCACTTCATTAATTCCATGTCTAGAATTAAAACACGAAAAATGAATAACCTAAGCATGCCCTGAAAAGAAAAGCTTACTCAAATGATATATTCTGAGCTGGCCTCATCCCAATGCCTCAAATATCCCAATTTCATTCGTCATTCCATGTCACATGAAACTCATCAAGCTTTTTTCTTAGACAATCTAGTTTCCCGAATTAACATCGATAATTTGAAATCGGTCTGGCTTAATGAGTCAATTTCATCTATGTTTACTAAATCAAATATATGTTCTAACAATTCATCTGGTAGCTCTGTTAAACACCAAGGGCAAGGAAACCAACAATTTTACATGTTCCAATATGCAATAGGAATAACAACTTGTCTCTAACAAGTTTGAAAAAGTCTTCAAGGTTGTCACCGGCTAATATGCCCATGTTTGGATCCCATTCACCACACTCAACAAAAGCTAGCATCTTAACAGTCCTTTGTAACTTCATTGATTCATTTCCATTGAGGTCTATCTTGTAAAATACAACTGGGTGAATGGGCACATATCCAGCCACAACAAATTGGCCTGCTTCTTCTTTGAATTTCAAGACGAGCCTAAGATTCAACTTTTCAGCAAACATAAACAATAGAAAATATGGCTCATCCTCCTTAAACTGTAATCCAGGGCGACGATCAAAACAACCAAGACAACCATTTATCAATTCATTAATTCCATGTCTAAAATTAAAACACCAAAAAATGAATAACCTAAGGATACCCTAGAAAGAAAAGCTTACTTAAATGATACTTGGCGAGCTGGCCTCATCTAAATGCCTCACATATCCCAATTCCATTCATCATTCCATGCCGCATGAAACTCATCAAGCCTTCTTCTTAGACAATCTAGTTTCCTGAACCAACATCGATAGTTTGAGATCGGCCTGACTTATTGAGTCAATTCCATCTCTGTTTAGTAAATCAAATATCTATTCTAGCAATTCATCTGGTAGCTCTGTCAAACACCAAGGAAAAGTAAAACAGCAACTTTGCATCTTCCAATATGCAATGGGAATAATAATTTGTCTCTGACGAGTTTGAAAAAGTCTTCAAGGTTGTCACCGACCAATGTGCCCATCTCCGGACCCGCTTCACCACATTCAACAAAAGCTAGCATCTCAAGATTCCTTTTTAACTTCATTGATTCATTTGCATTAAGGACTATCTTGTAAAATGCAGCTAGGTGATTGGACACATATCCAGCCACAACAAATTGGCCTCCTTCTTCTTTGAATTTCAAGACGAGCCTAAGATTCAACTTGTCAGCCAACATAAACAACTAAAAATATGGCTCCTCCTTAAAACCTAATCTAGGGGGACGATGAAAAAAGACAAGACAACCATATGTCACTTCATTAATTCCATGTCTAGAATTGAAACTCGAAAAATTGAATAAACTAAGCATGCCATTAAAAGAAAAGCTTACTCAAATGATACGTTGCAAGCTAGCCTCATCCCAATGCCTTAGATATCCCTGTTGCTTTCATCATTCCATGCCGCATGAAACGTTTCAAGCCATCCTTTGAAAGAATCAAGTCCCCTGAACCAGCGTCGATAATTTGAGATTGGTCTGGCTTATTGAGTCAATTCCATCTATGTTTACTAAATCAAATAGTTGTTCTTGCAATTCATCTGGTAGCTCTGTTAAACACCAAGGGAAAGTAAACCAGCAACTTTCCGTGTTTCAATATGCAATAGGAATAATAACTTGTCTCTGACGAGTTTGAAAAAGTCTTCAAGGTTGTCACCGACCAATGTGCCCATGTATGGATCCCCTTCACCGCATTCCACAAAAGCTAGCATTTTAAGATTCCTTTTTAACTTCATTGATTCATTTGCATTGATGACTTTCTTGTAAAATGTAGCTGGGTGATTACGAACATATCCAGCCACACCAAATTGGCCTGCTTCTTCTTTGAATTTCAAGACGAGCCCAAGATTCAACTTGTCAGCTAACATAAACTACTGAAAATATGGCTCATCCTCCTTAAAATTGTAATTTAGGGTGATGATCAAAATAACCAAGACAACTATATGTCACTTCATTAATTCCATGTCTAGAATTGAAACACCAAAAAATGAATAACCTAAGCATGCCCTGGAAAGAAAAGCTTACTCAAATGATACGTGGCGAGATGGCCTTATCACTATGTCTCACATATCCCAATTTCATTCATCATTCCATGCCGCATGAAACTCATAAAGCCTTTTTCGTAGACAATCCAGTTTCCTAAACCAACGTCGATAATTTGAGATCGGCCTAGCTTATTGAGTCAATTCCATCTACGTTTACTAAATCAAATATCTGTTCTAGCAATTTATCTGGTAGCTCTGTCAAACACCAAGGGAAAGTAAACCACAAACTTTGCATGTTCCAATATGTAATGAGAATAACAAGTTGTCTCTGACGAGTTTGAAAAAGTCTTCAAGGTTGTCACCAACCAATGTGCCCATGTCTGGATCCCCTTCACCACATTCAACAAAAGCTAGCATCTTAAGAGTCCTTTCTAACTTCATTCATTCATTTCCATTGAGGACTATCTTGTAAAACACAGCTGGGTGAATGGGCACATATCCAGCCACAACAAATTGGCCTGCTTCTTCTTTGAATTTCAAGATGAGCCCAAGATTCAACTTTTCAGCCAACATAAATAACTGAAAATATGGCTCATCATCTTTAAAACCGTAATCTAGGGCGACGATCAAAACAACCAAGACAACCATATGTCACTTCATTAATTCCATGTCTAGAATTGAAACACCAAAAAATGAATAACCTAAGCATGCCCTAGAAAGAAAAGCTTACTCAAATTATATGTGGCGAGATGGCCTCATCCTCATGTCTCACATATCCTAATTCCATTTGTCATTCCATGCCGAATGAAACTCATAAAGCCTTTTCTTAGAAAATCCAGTTTCCTGAACCAACGTTAATAATTTGAGATCGGCCTGGCTTATTGAGTCAATTCCATCTATGTTTAGTAAATCAAATATCTGTTCTGGCAATTTATCTGGTAGCTCTGTCAAACATCAAGTGAAAGTAAACCACAAACTTTGCATGTTCCAATATGTAATGGGAATAACAACTTGTTTCTAACGAATTTGAAAAAGTCTTCAAGGTTGTCACCGATCAATATGCCTATCTCTGGATCCCTTTCAGCACATCAAACAAAAGCTAGCATCTTAAGATTCCTTTCTAACTTCATTGATTCTTTTACAGTGAGGACTATCATGTAAAATGCAACTAGGTGATTGCGCACATATCCAACCACACTAAATTGGCCTGCTTTTTTTGAATTTAAAGACGAGCCCAAGATTCAACTTGTCAGCCAACATAAACAACTGAAAAATGGCTTATCCTCTTTAAAACCGTAATACAGGGTGACGATGAAAATAGCCAAGACAACTATATATCGCTTCTTTAATTCCATGTCTAGAATTCAAACACCAAAAAATGAATGACCTAACTATCCATAAAAAGAAAAGCTTACTCAAATGATGCATGGTGAGCTGGCCTCATCCCAATCCCTTACATATCCAAATTCCATTCGTCATTCCATACCGCATGAAACTCTTCAATGTTTCTTTTTATATAATCCAGTTTCCTGAACCAACGCCGATAATTTGGGATCCGCCTGGCTTATTGAGTTAATTCCATCTATGTTTAGTAAATCAAATATATGTTCTAGCAATTCATCTGGTTGCTCTGTCAAACACCAAGGGAAAGTAAACCAACAACTTTGCATGTTCCAATATTCAATGGGAATAACAACTTGTTTCTGATGAGTTTGAAAAAATATTCAAGGTAGTCTCTGACCATTGTAATCATCTTTGGATCCCCTTCACCACATTCAATAAAAGCTAGCATATTAAGATTCCTTTCTAACTTCATTGATTCATTTGTATTGAAGACTATCTAGTAAAATGCACCTCGATGATTGGACACATATCCATCCATAACAAATTAGCCTGCTTTTTCTTTAAATTTCAAGACGAGCCCAAAATTCAACTTGTCACCAACATAAACAACTGAAAATATGGCTCATCTTCCTTAAAACTATAATACAGGGGGACGATCAAAATAGCCAAGACAACCATATGTCACTTTATTAATTTCATGTCTAGAATTGAAACATGAAAAAACAAATAACCTAAGCATGTCATGAAAAGAAAAGCTTACTCAAGCGATACGTGGCGAGCTGACCACATCCCAATACCGTAGATAACCGAATTCCATTGGTCATTCCATGCAGCATTAACCTCTTCAAGCCTTCTTTTTATAAAATCCATTTTCCTGAACCAAAGTTGAGAATTTGGGATCCGCCTGGCTTATTGAGTCAATGCCATCTATGTTTAGTAAATCAAATATATGTTCTAGCAATTCATCTGGTAGCTCTGTCAAACACCAAGGGAAAACCAGCAACTTTGCATATTCCATTATGCAATGGGAGTAACAACTTGTCTCTAACGAATTTGATAAAGTCTTCAAGGTAGTCACCAATCAGAGTTGTCATCTCTGGATCCCCTTCACCACATTTAACAAAAGCTAGCATCTTAACACTCCTTTCTAACTTCATTGATTCATTTCCATTGAGAATTATCTTGTAAGATGCAGCTGGGTGATTGGGCACATATCCAGCCATAACAAATTGGCCTGCTTCTTCTTTGAATTTCAAGACGTGCTCAAGATTCAACTTGTCAGCCACCATAAACAACTGAAAATATGGTTCATTATCCTTAAAACCGTAATCCAGGGCGACGATCAAAATAGCCAAGACAACCATATGTCACTTCATTAATTCCATGTCTAGAATTGAAATACCAAAAAATGAATAACCTAAGATGCCATGGAAAGAAAAGCTTACTAAAATGATACGTGGCGAGCTGGCCTTATCCCATTCCCTCACATATCCCAATTCCATTCGTCATTCCATGCCGCATGAAACTCTTCAATCCTTCTTCTTATACAATCCAGTTTCCTGAACCAACACCGATAATTTAGGATCCGCCTGGCTTATTGAGTCAATTCCATCTATGTTTAGTAAATCAAATATATGTTCTAGCAATTCATCTGGTAGCTCTGTCAAACACCAAGGGAAAGTAAACCAGCAACTTTGCATATTTCATTATGCAATGGGAATAACTTGTCTCTAACGAATTTGATAAAGTCTTCAAGGTAGTCACCAACCAAAGTTGTCATCTCTGGATCCCCTTCACCACATTTAACAAAAGCTAGCATATTAAGAGTCCTTTTTAACTTCATTGATTGATTTATATTGAGGACTATCTAGTAAAATGCAGCTCGGTGATTGGACACATATCCATCCATAACAAATTAGCCTGCTTCTTCTTTAAATTTCAAGACAAGCCCAAGATTTAACTTGTCAGCCAACATAAACAATTGAAAATATGGCTCATCATCCTTAAAACTGTAATCTAGGGCGACGATCAAAAGAGCCAAGACAACCATATGTCACTTCATTAATTTCATATCTAGAATTGAAATACCAAAAAATGAATAACCTAAGCATGCCATGGAAAGAAAAGCTTACTGAAATGATACGTGGCGAGCTGGCCTCATCCCAATGCCTTACATATCCCAATTCCATTCGTCAGTCCATGCCACATGAAATTCATCAAGCCTTCTTCTTAGACAATCCAGTTTCCTGAACCAACGTCAATAATTTGAGATCGGCCTAGCTTATTGAGTCAATTCCATCTATATTTAGTAAATCAAATATATGTTCTAGCAATTCATCTGGTAGCTGTGTCAAACACCAAGGGAAAATAAACCACAAACTTTGCATGTTCCAATATGCAATGGTAATAACAACTTGTCTCTGATGGGTTTGAAAAAGTCTTCAAGTTTTTCACCGACGAATGTGCCCATCTCTATATCCCATTCACCGCATTCCACAAAAACTAGTATGTTGAGATTCCTTTCTAACTTCATTGATTCATTTGTATTGAGGACTATCTTGTAATATGCAGCTAGATGATTGAGCACATATCCAGCCACACCAATTCGGCCTGCTTCTTCTTTGAATTTCAAGACGAGCCCAAGATTCAACTTGTCAGCCAACGTAAACAACTGAAAATATGGCTCATCCTCCTTAAAACTGTAATACAGGGGGACGATCAAAATAGCCAAGACAACCATATGTCACTTTATTAATTTCATGTCTAGAATTGAAACATGAAAAAATGAATAACCTAAGCATGTCATGAAAAGAAAAGCTTACTCAAATGATACATGTCGAGTTGGCCTCATCCTAATGTCGTAGATAACCGAATTCCATTGGTCATTCCATGCAACATTAAACTCTTCAAGCCTTCTTTTTATAAAATCTAGTTTCCTGAACCAAAGTCGATAATTTAGGATCCGTCTGGCTTATTGAGTCAATCCCATCTATGTTTAGTAAATCAAATATATGTTATAGCAATTCATCTGGTTGCTCTGTCAAACACCAAGGGAAAGTAAACCAGCAACTTTGCATATTCCATTATGCAATGGGAATAACAACTTGTCTCTCATAAATTTGATAAAGTCTTCAAGGTTGTCACCGATCAGAGTTGTCATCTCTGGATCCCCTTCACCACATTCAACAAAAGCTAGCATCTTAACACTCCTCTCTAACTTCATTGATTCATTTCCATTGAGAACTATCTTGTAAGATGTAGCTGGGTGATTGGGCACATATCCAGCCACAACAAATTGGCCTGCTTCTTCTTTAAATTTCAAGACGTGCCCAAGATTCAACTTGTCAGCCACCATAAACAACTGAAAATATGGCTCCTGCTCCTTAAAATTGTAATATAGGGGGACAATGAAAATAGCCAAGACAACCATATGTTTCACTTCATTAATTCCATGACTAAAACTGAAACAAAAAAATGAATAACCTAAGCATGCCATGAAAAGAAAAGCTTACTCAAATGATACATGGTGAGCTGGCATCATCCTAATGCCTCAAATATCTTAACTCCATTCATCATTCCTTGCCACATGAAACTCATCAAGCCTTCTTTTTATACAATCCAATTTCCTAAACCAACGTCGATAATTTGGGATCCACCTGGCTTATTGAGTCAATATCATCTATGTTTAGTAAATCAAATATCTGCATGTGGTTGCTCCATCAAACACCAAGGGAAAGTAAACCACCAACTTTGTATATTCCAATATGCAATGGAAATAACAATTTGTCTCTCTCAAGTTTGAAAAAATCTTTAAGCTAGTCACCAACCACAGTGGCCATCTCAGGATCCCCTTCACCACATTCAATAACACAGAAGTCTATCTTCAAGGTAATCACTAACGAGTTTGAAAAATTTTTCAAGGTAGTCACCAAACAAAGTTGTCATCTCTAGATCCCCTTCACCATATTCAATAAAAGTTAGCATCTTAAGAGTCCTTTCTAACTTTACTGATTCATACGTATTGAGGACTATCCTGCAAAATACAGCTAGGTGATTGAGCACATATCGAGCCATAACAAATTGTCCTTCTTCTTATTTGAATTTCAAGATGAGCCAAAGATTTAATTTGTCATCCAATGTAAACAACTGAAAATTTAGCTCTTGCTTCAAAACCATAATCTAGAGCGGCGATAAAAATAGTCAAGACATCCTATATGCTTCATGTCATAATGATACCTAGCTAGTATAGTTTTCAAGAATCCCAAGGTTTCTTTAAAGTTTTTGTTAGGTGACGCTTCAAGTTCTTCCATATTGGCTTTAACTCCGCTAGATATGTTACTACGCAATTTTTGACCCATATTTTTGATAAATTTACAGAAAAAACCAAAAATAGCAAAAAACAATGAAAACCCCAAAAAATACATTTTTGATATATTTGCATCGTTTTTAGCATTCTCAACGTCATCTCAAAAGAATTTAAATTTTCAAAGGTATTTGGAACGCGTTCAACTTTTAACGCGTAAATTTTATGATCACTAATTTTTCTTGTTGAGTTGACGTTGATATTGCTCGCTTTAAAAAAATACAAAAAAATAAGAAAAATCAAAATCTACAAAAAAAAGAAGAAAAGAAAAGGAAAGGAAAAGTTGAGGGACTAGTTTGAAAACCTAGCAAAACTTTTCCTATAAATACTAAGCTACAGTGAACATAAAAGGGGGGGAAATTTGGGGAGAAAATTTTTACACGGGAGAAAAATTTTACAGGCATAGGGGTGGAGGAAAATGAAGAGAAAAAAAAGAAGGAACCCTGAACAATCCATCTTCTCTGCAGCCACCACCCTTGAAACCAAGAAAAGCGGCAGCTCCTCCTCTCTTTAAACAAAAAAAAAAGCCAGCTCCCGTTCCCTATCTTCTTCTCCCTCACAAGGCTGCCCCCTCCCTTTGCCAAAAAAACAAAGAGAACCAAAGCCACAGCAAAACCCCCTGCCTCTCCTTATTTTCCTTCTCCCGAAACCAGCCAGAGCTTGGCCTTTTCCTTGGCTAAAAGAGCACCAGGGAGCACAAAAATAGCCCCCAAGGTTCCAACCTCTGCTCCCGGCCATCTTTCCCCTCCCTTTTGAAGCAAAAGAGAGAACCAAGGCAGCCCCCATTTCCTCCCTCTCACACACCAGACAGCAGCTCCCATTTCCTCCCTCTCACACACCAGACGGCAGCCGCCCCTCTAGAGAAACCCAACTCCCAGCCAACAAAAGCCAGCCGGCGGCCCTCAGCCTTGAAAAAAAGAAAGCCATCGCCGATCCCCCATTTCCACTGTCAGCTCTGACCGACCCCCCTCAGCCGCAGTGTCCCTCTCCTAGCCATCAACAGCACTGCCATTACTGGAGGCCCAGCAGCTTACAGATCCTGTCTATTCCCTCACCGTCAACCAGAAGGACGGAGCAGCCACAACCCCCCGGCCCTCACAGGTCTCCACCAGCAGACCCCACGGAAGACAGTAGCAAGGGAACACTGCCGCCCCCCGACACAGGAGGCCGGACCCACAGCCGTTCCCTTCTTCCTCACACCGAACACAGCGGCAGCCCTGCTGTCCTCTTCCTAGTCTCCTTTTAGTTCCACCGCGACAACGACAGCAACAACACAGCAGCGCCCACAGATCGGCAGTCCTTGGTCATGCCACCGACCACCTGAAACAGAAGAAGAGGAAACAAAAAAAACTTGCAGAGATGCAGCAGATATGAAAAGGAGAAGGAAGAGGAGCCGATCTGAAAACGAAATTAAAATAGACTTGCTTGTTGCGTTTTGGGTGTTTTGCAGGTAACGGCGTCGCTCACAGCCGACAGGAGGGTGAAGAGGGAAGGAAGCCATTACGGATCTCCCCACGTCCTCTGGATTTCACGGCGGAGCATGAACCCACGCGCCGCCAGTGGTGGGGGCGCGTGGAGGAGACGCGCCGCCACTATTCCAGCGCCCAGAAACCTTCCAGCCACTGTTCCTGCAGATTCCAAAGGGCTTCCCCGCAGTTTCCTGTTATGTTTTAGGAGTGGGTTCTGTAATTTTGAAATGTTAAGGGTTTGTTTGGTTAATTTTGATTTTTTTATTTTACTTTGTAAACATATAATTATGGGTGAGAAAATAGTAAAAAGGGATGTGTGTGTTTGTACCTTTTTTATTTATGTTATTGAATTATAAAATAAAAAAAGACAAAAATAATTAATTGTTTAATTTGAATATGATTAAATATCTCAAGGATAAATAAAATCATGTTATATTTTCCATGAGAGTGTAAGAACATGTTTCTACACATATTCGGGGATTTAATAACTGATTTATTAAAACCTTAGAATTTAATTAACATTTTGAATTTTCAAATCACATCAAATCGCAAAGCAGCTTACCTCAGGTAGGGTGCGCTAGGGATGCTAATACCTTCCCTAGCCACAATCAGTCCCTAACTCTCGAATCTCTGACGACGACCAGTAAATCCGGGTTTCCTAGTAACCCTCAATCCAATACTAGGTGGCGACTCCTAACGAACAAATCCAGCAAACTTAACGAAAAATCGCCACATCGCCGCGCGGGGGATGTGTGACAGAATGGCAACTCCACTGGGGAAAGGTAATGTTTTCAACATTATCAGACTAAGCTTTGTGTTTTGATGTGATAAAGTTTTTTGTGTTTTGTTTTGTTTTATTTTATTTATGTTTTATTCATGCATTGTATAAAATTGTTTCATGCATCACATGTTTTAATTTTGAAAAGCACACACAAGCTTCAGGTTAGGTGGGGGACTAACAGCTTGCCTTATGACTTGAATCAAGGTTTAAGTTTGTGTAAACCCCAACTCTTCGTTGAGTGTTTAGACTGGTAGTAATTGGTACACGTGCCAACTCATTACCTAATGGGCTCCCATATTGCCTTCAAGAGGGTGATCATTGGGACAATGAGAGACCCTTTTTAGAAACCAAGTAGTAAACCTACCATTTGTCTCACGTAAAAAGATTAGAACCTACCTTTAAGATGTATGCTCCGTACATATTTGTTTTGCATCTGAGCAAGCCCTTCTTGAAGCATCTTGAATTCAGGACTTACGGGGGATATAATGGTCATCACTCAAGAAATTTGTATTGTAGAGTTTGAGCAAGAATAAAAATTCTTGTTTCATCATACAAGAGTTACGACCATATGTCACCCCTCGAAGGGCAAGTTCATCATTTAGATTACATGTTCATTCACTTATCATGCATGCACACGGTTGAAACATAGGTTCCCCTACCCGAGGTCTATTACACTGGACTGAAAAAGATGGGAAATAAAGAAAAGGGTCAGAGAGAGGCTCATTGTCAAAAGGAAGTTGAGAGCATTAAGGTGAAGTAGCTACACTCAGATCTGCCTGAACAAGAGTTGAGCATCAAATGGAAAAGTGAGTGTCTGCACAGTCTTTTGTGGGAACACTACTTGTCCACGTCCCATTGAAGCTGCACCTCTCTTTTTCAGTCATGAACAATGGCAGCAACGCCTCCAGTCATCAGCTAATGACAACCTTAGGTCTTGGTCAGTTGCCCTGTTTAATTGTTCATTGCCTCCACATCTTCCAATGGCACCAAATAACTGCTAGCCTTCTGTGCATGGTGCATGAGCCTTTTTTGAAGTTACCCCCACGGTGAGCTCAATTCCAGAAAAACATGAGTAGACACTGAACTGCAATGTGGCAGAGCTCTCTGAAGAGATTTGTTTGGGGATCTCTCAGTGGGGAATGCAAGAGGGAATGTAGTTGTTTCATATGCTATGAAACTTTACCCCATCAGTTTCAGCACCGAAACACTTGAGTAGGCAGAAGAGACAGACCTGGGCTGAAAAACAAGAAGGAGACTAAAACTTCAATAGAACAAAATTCCTCTACAGGTGTTTGTTTGCTGCACTGTCAGTAAGGAATCGAAAAAGAGACAAAGGAGTTTTAGACTCATCAGTTTCTCCTCCAATAAAGACAATGCGTCAATTCACACATCGGCAGTGACAATGCTGTATTTTTCGGGCGCTGCCAAGATTACCAAGCTGTTGAAAGGTTTCTAACAACCCTCAACCAACCACAACAACATTGGAATACTGACATGAAGTTGTGGATTGCCGAAAAATTTGAGTTAGCTATCAAGATGGGAAGGATTGAAGGCTCTACCATTCCAGAACTGTGAAGAGAGTTGAATCAGAAGATGACTCTCAATTGAGAAACCTCAGTCATTTTGCCTAGTCAGGTCTTGCCATAACATCAACTGCTCAAATGTCTTTGCCAAGGTTGATATCCCTCTGCCATTCGAGTTAGTCGACCATCATCTGCCAGGTTCCAAACTTGTTGCCCCGACTTCGACAAATTGCATGCAACCACCACGGTATAATTCAGATGAGATATGAATATCATGGTGGGTTCTTGGACCATTTTAGTTGAACAGATGCAAGAGTTTCAAGAATTGGGCTGAGTTTGTGAAAAATGATGTCATCGATCATTTTTTTGCTAGGACATCCTTAGAATGACGAGTGATTGAAATTGCTTGGCAAAATACAGATATTGCCAGAGAAGCTGATCCACGAAGGGTGTTGACCTGTCAAATCATTTCTGTTACAGATTTTGTCATTCTGCATTTTGTTTTGGGATCACATCTCATCTTTTAACGAAACATGTCTTTTCTTTGTTTTCCTGTTGTTTTGAAATCAAGAGATGCTTCTTTTAAAGGGTATTTTGACAAAATATTTTGATCAAACTCCAACATGCGATTAAGATTAATCAATCCTGAAGATTAAAAGTATTTTGATTGCAGAAATGACATGAGGTGACCAAATAATTTTGAACTCATACCTCCGGAAACTGAACCACACATTATATAACTAAGTTTTAGCAGTGTGCATAAGGACATGTAGTGGATTCAGTAGTTATGGACTCGTGAATCATGACTCTTACAAGTCCAAATCATTACACTAGATGAGGTCAAAATTTATCGGTTATAACCGACCTTGCTTGAAATGAGAAAAGGCCATCTTTGTTATCCTTTCACATTTCTTGAAATATTATCCCTTGCAGTCCCATTTTGAGCCTGGTAAAATATTTTCTTTCAAAAAGAAACCCTGACTAGGATCACACCCTACACTGGGGGCAAATGAGAGATATTTTGAAGACACTGATAGGATTAATGGATAAAAGAAAGGTTTAGAACAAAAGTCTAATGATTAAAAAAGGGCTAGAAGAAAAAAAGCCATAGATTGAGGGTCATCCAAGAAAACTTTGAGGAAGGCTATGTAAAAGCAAAAGAAAAAAAGAAAAAAGAGTGGAATGAAAGGAGAATGCCTATCAATTCTAAAAGAAAAAAAAAGTTTCAATTGAAGAAAGACACAACAAATGCCAAAAGTCAACACCAAAAAATCAAGTTTCATATCTTTTAGTGTGTCTATGATAAAGCCTCTAGTGTCTTCAAAAGATTAGATTGGTTATTCATCAAAGAAAAGTTGGATTAGCATTATGACCTATGTTGAGAGAATTCTAATCTCTGAAATTAACAAGGTTATATATCACTTTCTCTACTATGACAACAAGAGAAAGAGAGTTGATGAATAATTGATGTTGATCCTAGGTCTTTGAAACCCTCAAACACCTTTTGAGCTTGCGAAATCCCTTTCTTTCATAGCCATGAACCATAGCCTACATTACGTGCTTTTAAAAGCCTTTTTTGATCAAGTGAGCAATTTGAACCGATAAATGGCGCTCTCAAAACTGGAAGAGCTTTTCCATAAGAGTCGTGGCTTCATGAATTAAGCTATTGGTTATTATGCATGCTGATAAAATTGGTGCTAAAAAAGAAAACCATCTTTCTTGATGAATCCTCAAGTTTTGACTTGAGCCTTTTGTTTCTTGTAATTCACAGAAGGTCACCTCATCGCAGACCATCAAAAGATATACCCAAGATCAAAGATCAAAACTGACATAAAGAACCATGAAAAAAAAGTCATTTTAATCTTACAACAGGTCATTTCTGTTTTCAAAATACAAGGCAATCAAAGGACTACATTTTATAGTGTGTGTTGGATCTTTGATCGAAGAAGCTTGGTTTTCAAAAGATCTTTTCCAAAACTAACATCTCTCTGATTTCATTTCAACAATTAGACTTGAATAGACATGATTTTTAAAATATGAGATTTGATTCCAGAACAAGAAAGATTGTCAAACAAAAACATCGATTGAGTTTGCAAAATCCCTGATAGAAATGACTTCAACTCTTCTCGATACTCCTTGAAAAGTTGACCACTTGGGGGCAACATAGTGGATCCTGAGTAGGAAAACAAACAGTATTCAGATCAGCTGGGGGCAAAGAAATCAGATGATGAGTCGTCAAAGTCCATCAAAGTTATGTTTAGCATCTGACAATGACAAGGAAAAAACTTCTTGAGTATAAACAGATGAACGAGCATTCAGATCATTGCTGGGGGCAATGTTGTTCAAAGACAACTTTAGCAGCAATTGATGAGCAACGCTGCACTTGAAGGATATTTTCATATCTTCAGCTTGGGTTACCCTCTGAAACATGGCTATGACTCCTGACAGATTTTATCGCATAGTTGCATTTGAATGAATGCTGGAAGGATGCACCCACCAAGACTGACTGTGAGACCATCTATTTTGAAGTTCAAATGTGCACTTCACCGCATGAATATGGGTGATGAACATCATTGATGATGCCAATGCATTTCTTTTCACGATCTGATTTGACAAGCTGGGAGGAATCCATGGTGAAGAACTTTGAGCTTATAACGAAGAGCCTTTTTACTGCAAAGTATGAGATGCATGTCCGGACGACTTCGCAGTTCCATGAAGGTTGATGACCACATATACTTGAAGGGTATGTTTCAACTAGAGGCAAGTTCATGACTAATTGACAATCTTGATGGGTGTTGGCATGATGCACACAATCAATCAGAGGATAACTCTCAGAAGAATCCAGGAGAGAAAATTCTTCATGATGAATCAAGCAACACCACACTTGGGGGCATAGTCAAGCTTGACTAACAACGAGAGCAGTAATCATCGAAGACAGCCTAAGATAGGCACCGCACTTACAGCTGAGTGGATGGCTAGCACATGAATGAGCCAATGCATGGAAAGAACAAATAAGGCTTTGGAATGCAAACAAAGGCACCCTAGGACGATGAATCATCAAAGAGGGGGGGACCTATATTTCAAATCAGGTAAGGATACATGCATATCAATCATAATGCATTGCTTTTATCATTATCAGATCAGTGATACATATCACTTCTCAGGTAGTGTGTTTTCTAATTCTACCTCCTTCCGAGTGCGCCTTCGAGCCCTCACTTCCTTTCGAGTGCGCCTTTGAGCCACCATCTCTTAGGTAGTGCGTTTGCCAACCCTACCTCATTTTGAGTGCGCTTTTGAGCCCTCACCTCCTTTTGAGTGTGCCTTTGAGCCCTCACTTCCCAGGTAGTGTGTTTTCTAACCCTACCTCATTTTTTAGTGTGCCTTTGAGCCACCATCTCTTAGGTAGTGCGTTTGCCAACCCTACCTCCTTTTGAGTGCGCCTTTGAGCCCTCACTTCTCAGGTAGTGCGTTTTCTAACCCTACCTCCTTTCGAGTGTGCCTTTGAGCCCTCACCAACATCTTTCTTTGGGTAGGTCACCCATCACAATGAGACCATCTTCCATCTGGGTAGGTCACCCATCATAATGAGACCACTTTTCTTTCCATCTGGGTAGGTCACCCATCATAATGAGACCAACATCCTTTTCTTGGGTAGGTCACCCATTACAATGAGACCAACATTTCATCTGGGTAGGTCACCCATCATAATGAGACCATCATCTTTTCTGGGTAGGTCACCCATCATAATGAGACCATCATCTTCATTTGGGTAGGTCACCCATCACAATGAGACCATCTTCCATTTGGGTAGGTCACCCATAACAATGAGACCAATTCATATTTTGATCATTCCATCTGGGTAGGTCACCCATCATAATGAGACCATCTTTCTCTGGGTAGGTTACCCATCACAATGAGACCACCATCTTTCATTTGGGTAGGTCACCCATCACAATGAGACCATCATTTTTTCTGGGTAGGTCACCCATAACAATGAGACCAACATCTTTTATCTGGGTAGGTCACCCATAACAATGAGACCAACATCTTTTATTTGGGTAGGTCACCCATCATAATGAGACCAACATCTTTCATCTGGGTAGGTCGCCCATCACAATGAGACCACCATCTTTCTTTGGGTAGGTCACCCATCACAATGAGACCATCACTTTTTCTGGGTAGGTCACCCATAACAATGAGACCAACATCTTTCATTTGGGTAGGTCACCCATCATAATGAGACCAACATCTTTCATCTGGGTAGGTCGCCCATTACAATGAGACCACCATCTTTCTTTGGGTAGGTCACCCATCACAATGAGACCATCATCTTTTTCTGGGTAGGTCACCCATTACAATGAGACCGCTTTTCATCTTTCATCTGGGTAGGTCACCCATAATAATGAGACCACTTTTCTTTTCTTTTGGGTAGGTCACCCATAACAATGAGACCACTTCATACACTTTCCACTCTTCATTTGGGTAGGTCACCCATCATAATGAGACCATCATCATTCCTTTGGGTAGGTCACCCATCACAATGAGACCATCATTATTTTTTCTGGGTAGGTCACCCATCACAATGAGACCATCATCATTTTTTTCATTTGGGTAGGTCACCCATCATAATGAGACCATCATTTTTTCATCTTTCATCTGGGTAGGTCACCCATCATAATGAGACCATCAACTTTTTCTGGGTAGGTCACCCATTACAATGAGACCGCTTTTCATCTTTCATCTGGGTAGGTCACCCATCATAATGAGACCACCACCTTCATCTGGGTAGGTCACCCATCATAATGAGACCATCATCTTCATTTGGGTAGGTCACCCATCATAATGAGACCATCTTTCTTTGGGTAGGTCACCCATCACAATGAGACCATCTTCCATCTGGGTAGGTCACCCATCATAATGAGACCATTATCTTCCATTTGGGTAGGTCACCCATCATAATGAGACCATCATTTTTTTTCACTTGGGTAGGTCACCCATCATAATGAGACCATCATCTTTCATCTGGGTAGGTCACCCATTATAATGAGACCACACACACATCTTTATATCGGTTCTGGTTAAAAGAGATCGCTAGATGGGATCTCAGGTTAACCCAACCACACACAGAGTTTAGCTTTGGTTAAAGGGAATCGCCAGATGGGATTTCAGGTTGACTGAGCTATACACCAACTTTTGGTTCTAGTTAAAGGAGATCGCCAGATGGGATCTTAGGCTAACCCAATCAAAAGGGCAGGTTGCCCGTGAAAATAGACCAGTGTGAGTATGGGTGGGTAGGTCGCCCTTGAAAATAGACCACAATGAGTATGTGTGGGCAGGTCGCCCGTGCAAATAGACCAGTTTGAGTATATGTGGGTCGGTCGCCCTTGAAAATAGACCACTGTGAGCGTGTGTGGGCAGGTCGCCCGTGAAAATAGACCAGCGTGGGTATGTGTGGGCAGGTCGCCCTTGAAAATAGACCATAATGAGTGTGTGTGGGCAGGTCGCCCGTCAAAATAGACCAGCGTATGTGTGTGGGCAGGTCGCCCTTGAAAATAGACCAGTGTGAGTATGTGTGGGCAAGTCGCCCGTGAAAATAGACCACAATGAGTATCTGTGGGCAGGTCGCCCCTGAAAATAGACCACAATGAGTGTGTGGGCAAGTCGCCCATAAAAATAGACTAGTGTGGGTATCTGTGGGCAGGTCGCCCTTGAAAATAGACCAATTTTCTTCAAAATGGGCAGGTCACCCAAGATAATGAGATTGTTTTCTTTTAAAAGGTGAAGTCCTTGGCTGAGTGGAACACTTAGTAAGCCAGGAAGACCTTTTGTTTTCTTTACAAGCTTACTATGCAAAACATTGAGGAATTTTTGCTTCGTAAGCATTGTAAAGAGGGGGCATCTGTTGCTACCCAATTTTTGACCCATATTTTTGATAAATTTACAGAAAAAACCAAAAATAGCAAAAAACAATGAAAACCCCAAAAAATACATTTTTGATATATTTGCATCGTTTTTAGCATTCTCAACGTCATCTCAAAAGAATTTAAATTTTCAAAGGTATTTGGAACGCGTTCAACTTTTAACGCGTAAATTTTATGATCACTAATTTTTCTTGTTGAGTTGACGTTGATATTGCTCGCTTTAAAAAAATACAAAAAAATAAGAAAAATCAAAATCTACAAAAAAAAGAAGAAAAGAAAAGGAAAGGAAAAGTTGAGGGACTAGTTTGAAAACCTAGCAAAACTTTTCCTATAAATACTAAGCTACAGTGAACATAAAAGGGGGGGAAATTTGGGGAGAAAATTTTTACACGGGAGAAAAATTTTACAGGCATAGGGGTGGAGGAAAATGAAGAGAAAAAAAAGAAGGAACCCTGAACAATCCATCTTCTCTGCAGCCACCACCCTTGAAACCAAGAAAAGCGGCAGCTCCTCCTCTCTTTAAACAAAAAAAAAAGCCAGCTCCCGTTCCCTATCTTCTTCTCCCTCACAAGGCTGCCCCCTCCCTTTGCCAAAAAAACAAAGAGAACCAAAGCCACAGCAAAACCCCCTGCCTCTCCTTATTTTCCTTCTCCCGAAACCAGCCAGAGCTTGGCCTTTTCCTTGGCTAAAAGAGCACCAGGGAGCACAAAAATAGCCCCCAAGGTTCCAACCTCTGCTCCCGGCCATCTTTCCCCTCCCTTTTGAAGCAAAAGAGAGAACCAAGGCAGCCCCCATTTCCTCCCTCTCACACACCAGACAGCAGCTCCCATTTCCTCCCTCTCACACACCAGACGGCAGCCGCCCCTCTAGAGAAACCCAACTCCCAGCCAACAAAAGCCAGCCGGCGGCCCTCAGCCTTGAAAAAAAGAAAGCCATCGCCGATCCCCCATTTCCACTGTCAGCTCTGACCGACCCCCCTCAGCCGCAGTGTCCCTCTCCTAGCCATCAACAGCACTGCCATTACTGGAGGCCCAGCAGCTTACAGATCCTGTCTATTCCCTCACCGTCGACCACAAGGACGGAGCAGCCACAACCCCCCGGCCCTTACAGGTCTCCACCAACAGACCCCACGGAAGACAGTAGCAAGGGAACACCGCCGCCCCCCGACACAGGAGGCCGGCCCCACAGCCGTTCCCTTCTTCCTCAGGCCGAACACAGCGACAGCCCTGCTGTCCTCTTCCTAGTCTCCTTTCAGTTCCACCGCGACAACGACAGCAACAACCCAGCAGCGCCCACAGATCGGCAGTCCTTGGTCATGCCACCGGCCACCTGAAACAGAAGAAGAGGAAACAAAAAAAACTTGCAGAGATGCAGCAGATATGAAAAGGAGAAGGAAGAGGAGCCGATCTGAAAACGAAATTAAAACAGACTTGCTTGTTGCGTTTTGGGTGTTTTGCAGGTAACGGCGTCGCTCACAGCCGACAGGAGGGTGAAGAGGGAAGGAAGCCATTACGGATCTCCCAACGCCCTCTGGATTTCGCGGCAGAGCATGAACCCACGCGCCGCCAGTGGCGGTGGCGCGTGGAGGAGACGCGCCGCCACTGTTCCAGCACCCAGAAACCTTCCAGCCACTGTTTCTGCAGATTCCAAAGGGCTTCCCCGCAGTTTCCTGTTATGTTTTAGGAGTGGGTTCTGTAATTTTGAAATGTTAAGGGTTTGTTTGGTTAATTTTGATTTTTTTATTTTACTTTGTAAACATATAATTATGGGTGAGAAAATAGTAAAAAGGGATGTGTGTGTTTGTACCTTTTTTATTTATGTTATTGAATTATAAAATAAAAAAAGACAAAAATAATTAATTGTTTAATTTGAATATGATTAAATATCTCAAGGATAAATAAAATCATGTTATATTTTCCATGAGAGTGTAAGAACATGTTTCTACACATATTCGGGGATTTAATAACTGATTTATTAAAACCTTAGAATTTAATTAACATTTTGAATTTTCAAATCACATCAAATCGCAAAGCAGCTTACCTTAGGTAGGGTGCGCTAGGAATGTTAATACCTTCTCTAGCCACAATCAGTCCCTAACTCTCGAATCTCTGACGACGACCAGTAAATCCGGGTTTCCTAGTAACCCTCAATCCAATACTAGGTGGCGACTCCTAAAGAACAAATTCAGCAAACTTAACAAAAAATTGCCACATCGCCACGTGGGGGACGTGCGACAAGATATATTAAAGTCTATTTTATTGTGAGCACCATTGAAACACAGAATAACTTATTGTATGGTCATTGGGATTCCCAAGTTCTGCAAGGTATTTAGTTCTTGGTGAACTACATTATTCATTTCTTGGAATGTTATGAGGCTTGTAAGGTTGTCCTTCAGTGGGTAGCAACCAATGGCCTTGAGGCTTGAATTTGAGAGGATGCTCCTTTTTAAGAAATTGCATTGTGGGGATTTTGGAGGATTCACTTGTGAAAAAAATAGGGAGGTTTCTTGATATAATATCAAAGGTAAAATTGTTTCTATTAGATCGAAGTGCATTTATTTTATTATTTAAAAAATACTTCAAAATATAGCTCAATTTATTTATCCAATGAATATTTCTAATAGGTTTAGTCAATCGAATATCTGTTATTGCAGATGATCTGGTCGTTTTGTCAAACACCAAGGGGTAAGTAAACCAATAACTTTGCAAATTCAAATATGCAATGGGAATAACAGCTTGTCTCTGACGAGTTTGAAAATTTTTTCAAAGTAGTCACCGAACAAAGTTTTTATCTCTGAATCCCCTTCACCACATTCAATAAAAGTCAGCATCTTAAGAGTCCTTTCTAACTTTGTTGATTCATCCATATTGAGGACTATCTTGGAAAATGCAGCTGCGTGATTGAGCACATATCGAGCCACAACAAATTGGCCTTCTTCTTGTTTCAATTTCAAAACGAGCCAAAGATTCAATTTGTCATCCAATGTAAACAACTGAAAATCTAGCTCTTGCTTCAAAACCATAATCTAGAGCGGCAATAAAAATAGTCAAGACATCACATATGCTTCATGTCATGATGATACCTAGCTAGTATAGTTTTCAAGAAACCCAAGGTTTCTTTAAAGTTTTTGTTAGGTGACGCTTCAAGTTCTTCCATAATGTCTTTAACTCCGCTAGATATATTGAAGTCTATCTTCTTGTGATCACCATTGAAACACATAATAACTTATTGTATGGTCATTGGGATTCTCAAGTTCTATAAGGTATTTAGTTCTTGGTGAATTACATTATTCATTTCTTGAAATGTTATGAGGGTTTGAAGGTTGACCTTTAGTGGGTAGCAACCCATGGCCTTGAAGGCTCTGATCTTGAATTTGAAAGGATGCTCCCTTTCAAGGAATTGCATTGTATGGATTTTGGAGGTTTCATTTGTGAAAAAATAGGGAGGTTTCTTGATATAATATCAAAGGGGAAATTGTTTCTATTAGATCAAAGTGCATTTATTTTAGTATTTAAAAAATACTTTAAAATATATCTCAATTTATTTATCCAAAAAATATTTCTAAAAGGTTTAGTGAATCGAATATCTGTTCTTGTAGATGATCTGGTAGTTTTGTCAAACACCAAAGGGTAAGTAAACCAGTAACTTTGCAAATTCCAATATGCAATGAGAATAACAACTTGTCTCTAACAAGTTTGAAAATTTTTTCAAGGTAGTCACTGAATAAAGTTGTCATCTCTGGATCCCCTTCACCACATTCAATAAAAGTCAAATCTTAAGAGTCCTTTCTAACTTTATTGATTCATCCATATTGAGGACTATCTTGGAAAATGCAGCTGCGTGATTGAGCACATATCGAGCCACAACAAATTGGCCTTCTTCTTATTTGAATTTCAAGACGAGCCAAAGATTCAATTTGTCATCCAATGTAAACAACTGAAAATTTAGCTCTTGCTTCAAAACCATAATCTAGAGTGGCGATAAAAATAGTCAAGACATCCCATATGCTTCATGTCATGATGATACCTGGCTAGTATAGTTTTCAAGAAACTCAAGGTTTCTTTAAAGTTTTTGTTAGGTGACGCTTCAAGTTCTTCCATATTGGCTTTAACTCCACTAGATATATTGAAGTCTATTTTATTGTGAGCACCATTGAAACACATAATAACTTATTGTATGGTCATTGGGATTCCCAAGTTCTACAAGGTATTTAGTTCTTGGTGAACTACATTATTCATTTCTTGAAATGTTCTGAGAGTTTGAAGGTTGACCTTTAGTGGGTAGCAACCCATGGAAAGAGGGAGGTTTCTTGATATAATATCAGATGCAAAATTATTTCTGTTAGATCGAAGTGCATTTATTTTATTATTTAAAAAAAATACTTAAAAATATATCTTAATTTATTTATCCAAAAAATATTACTAACAGTTTTAGTGAATCGAATATCTGTTCTTGCAGGTGATCTGGTAGCTTTGTCAAACATGAAGGGGTAAATAAAATAGTAATTTTGCATATTCTAATATGTAATTGGAATAAAAATTTGTCTCTGAGGAGTTTGAAAAAATATTCAAGCTAGTTACCGACCACAGTTGCCATCTCTGGATCCCCTTCACCACATTCAATAAAAGCCAACTTCTGAAGAGTCCTTTCTAACTTTATTGATTCATTCGCATTGAGGACTATCTTGTAAAATACAGCTAGGTGATTGATCACATATCGAGCCACAAGAAATTGTCCTTCTTCTTGTTTGAATTTCAAGACGATCCAAAGATTCAATTTCTCATCCATTGTAAACAACTGAAAATTTAGCTCCTACTTCAAACCATAATCTAGAGTGGCGATAAAAATAGTCAAGACATCCCATATGCTTCATGTCATGATGATACCTGGCTAGTATAGTTTTCAAGAAACCCAAAGTTTCTTCAAAGTTTTTGTTAGTTGGCACTTCAAGTTCTTCCATATTGGCTTGAACTCTGTTGGATATATTGAAGTCTATTTTATTGTGATCATCATTGAAACACAGAATAACATCTAATATGGTCATTGGGATTCCCAAGTTCTGCAAGGTATTTAGTTCTTAATGAACTACATTATTCATTTCTTGGAATGTTATGAGGCTTGGAAGGTTGTCCTCTAGAGGGTAGCAACCAATGGCCTTGAGGCTTGAATTTGAGAGAATGATCCCTTTCAAGGAATTGCATTGTGGGGATTTTTTAGGATTCATTTGTGAAAAAAGAGGGAGGTTTCTTGATATAATATCAGAGGCAAAATTGTTTCTTTTAGATCGAAGTGCATTTATTTTATTATTTAAAAAAATACTTAAAAATATATCTCAATTTATTTATCCAATAAATATTTCTAACAGGTTTAGTCAATCGAATATCTGTTCTTGCTGATGATCTGGTGGTTTTGTCAAACACCAAGGGGTAAGTAAACCAGTAACTTTGCAAATTCAAATGTGCAATGGGAATAACAGCTTGTCTCTGAGGAGTTTGAAAAAAATTTCAAGGTAGTCACCGAACAAAGTTGTCATCTCTGGATCCCATTCACCACATTCAATAAAAGTCAGCATCTTAAGAGTCCTTTCTAACTTTATTGATTCATTCGTATTGAGGACTATCTTGGAAAATGCAGCTGGGTGATTGAGCACATATCGAGCCACAACAAATTAGCCTTCTTCTTATTTGAATTTCAAGACGAGCCAAAGACTCAATTTGTCAACCAATATAAATAACTGAAAATATGGCTCCTCCTTAAAACCATAATCTAGAGCGGCGATCAAAATAGTCAAGACAACTCATATGTTTCATGTCATGATGATACCTGGCTAGTATAATTTTCAAGAAACCGGAGGTTTCTTTAAAGTTTTTGTTAGTTGGCGCTTGAAGTTCTATTATAGTGGCTTTAACTCTGCTGGATATTTTGAAGTCTATCTTCTTCTGATCACCATTGAAACATAAAATAACTTCTTGAATGGTCATTGGGATTCCCATGCTCTGCAAGGTATTTAGTTCTTGGTGAACTACATTATTCATTTCTTGGAATTTTATGAGGCTTGGAAAGTTGACATTCAGTGGGTAGCAACCCAATGCCTTAATGGTTCTGATCTTGAATTCGAGAGAATGCTCGATTTCAAGGAATTGTATTGTAGAGATTTTGAAGCATTCTTTTATGAAAAAAGGTTTCTTGATATAATATCAGAGGCAAAATTGTTTGTGTTAGAACAAAGTTCTTTTATTTTATCTAAAAAAAATAGTTTAAAATATATCTCAATTTATTATCGAAAAGGTATGGGCATTCTTAACTTTTGTTTTTACCACCAAGAAAAACTATAAATGCAAATAGTATTTCAAATGCTTATAGGGTTTTGGATTTTGAAACTAATGTGATTGTTCTATATAAACCTTCAAGGCAAGATTAGTTGCCAAGGGTTTTACTCAAAAGCATGGTATTGATTATTTTGACTCTTATTTTCCGGTGGCAAGAATTACATCAATTAGAGTTTTATTTGCATTAACATCAATTTATAAATCACATGTTCATCAAATGAATGTAAAGACAACTTTCCTAAATGGAGATTTAAAGGAGGAAAGGTATATAGAGCAACCTGAGAGTTTTTTACTTCCCAAAAATAAAAAACAAAAGTCTGTAAATTGGTAAAGTCTAGATATGGATTAAAACAATCTCCGAAATAATGGTATGAAAATTTTGACAAGGCAATTTTGTTGAATGGTTTTCATCACAATGGCGCTGATAAGTGTATGTATTTCAAATTTACAAAAGATTTTGGTGTGATTATTTGTCTCTACGTAGATGACATGTTAATATTTAGCACCAATATGATTGGAATAGTTGAAACCAAAAGGTATCTCACTTCTATTTTTAAAATAAAAGATTTTTATAAAGTAGATATAATTTTAGGTATTAAAGTTAAAAAACATATGAGCGGCTATGCACTTAATCAATCATATTATATTGAGAAAATGCTTGATAAATTTAAGCATCTCAATATAAAAAAGGCTAACACCCCATTTGACTCTAGCATGAAGTTGAATGATTATTATGATAAAGCAGTAGCACAACTAGAATATGATAGTGTCATTAAAAGTCTTATGTATGTTATGCATTGTACAAGATCAAATATAGCTTTTATTATATGCAAGTTATCAAGATATATAAGCAAGTTGAATACAGATCATTAGAAGGCTATTGCAAGAGTCTTTGGTTACCTAAAAGGAACGATCAATTTGGGCTTGTTTTATTCTGATTTTCCAGCTATGATAGAAGGATATAGTGATGCAAGTTGAATGACTAGTTCAAGTGATAATCAGTCCATATCATGATGGATTTTCTCACTTGAAAGATGTGCAATATCTTAGGCATTTAAGAAACAAATGTGCAACTCTCATTCTACCATGAAATCAGAATTTATTGATATAGCTACTGTAGGTAAAGAAGCAAAATGGTTAAGAAATATGTTGTTTGATATCAAGTTTTGGCCACAACCTATGTCAATTATTTCTTTATACTATGATAGTGAAGCAACTATGTCTCGAGCTTATAGTAACATTTACAATTGTAAGTCAAGACATATAAGCATTCGACATGGATATATTCAAGAGTTGATTACAAATGGGGTAATCACCATTGTCTATGTGAAGTCTGTAAATAATTTAGCGGATCCGCTCACAAAAGGGTTATCTATAGACATGGTACGGAAAACAACTAATGGAATGGAGTTGAAACCCGTTATTAAAGATACCGATAATAGGAACCCAACTTCAGATCAGCAAGAAGCTTATCTCTAAATTTAATGGGTAATAACAAGTTATTATTTAGTATATATTGGACACTGATAATTAATTTGAGACCCTATTCTAATAGTATTTAGTATGTTCTATGACGTAAAGGAGGATGAGCGTAGGCTTTTAATAGCATTTAAAGTTCGTGTTTAATGTAATAGAGACATGTATAATTCCACTTATATGAATATAAAAGCGGTGCCGCTTTTGACAAGAGTTAGGGTTTTGTCTTGTAAATATTCATGAAAAATAAGATTTTAACACATGGCCATAATAATGTTAAACAGTTGTAAACCTTTTTAAGAGTTTGGATAGTATTATGTGTGTAGTATTTTTATTCTACAACAAAAGTTTTGGTTTAATCTATGGACACCAATAACTTTAGTAGGATTCAAGTTCTTACACTAATTGAAGGTTTAAATTGCAAAATACCTTCCTGTAAGCATAATTCTATCTAATGAAAAGACATTCATTACAAACTAGTGGGGGATTGTTAGTGTAGTTTGTAAATGAATAAAGAAAGAAAAGTTGTTTATCCCACATTGGAAAGAAACATTATCTCCTAATGTTTATAAGTGTGGGTTTATATTGTATAATAAATTAAGCCATGATGAAACGACTCTCCTAGTGGGCTTCCTGATACTATTATATGGATATTTATAATATCAAAAGATGACAATTGGACACTTGAAACTTAGAACTTAATATGTTAGTGAGATTAATTCATCCTTGAATTAGATTTTATAATTAATTTTGATATTTGTATCTGTTGAGATAAAACTGAATATCAACTATTCAGTTTAATTTAAAGTATAACTATTTCATTAGCAGTCATATCAACAGTCATAATATTAAAGACACAATGTTTCATTGTGATATTTCAATTCTATTAAAAATTGTTGCTACACAGAAAACAAATAGACAATAATAAATGTATTTTCTTTTCTTTATCTTATCTTCTCATTGTTTAAGAGGTTTAGAGGGGTTAGTTGTATCCTGGAGGTGTTGTATCTGTGTGAGATAAACAAACACCTTAAAGACAGTGTTTTCAAGCCCCTAAGCCAGCTCCTTATTTATTTCAATCTTAAAATATTTCTAACAGGTTCAATAAATCAAATATTTGTTCTTGCAGATGATGTGGCAGCTTTGTCAAACACCAAGGGGGAAGTAAACCAGTAACTTTGCATAGTCCAATATACAATGAGAATAACAGCTTGTCTTTGACGAGTTTGAAAAAATCTTCAAGGTAGTCACCAATCAAAGTGATCATCTCTAGATCCCCTTCACCACATTCAACAAAAGCCAGCATTTTAAGAGTCTTTTCTAACTTTATTGATTTATTAGCATTGAGGACTATCTTTTAAAATGCAGCTGGGTGATTGAGCACATATCTAGCCACAACAAATTAGCCTTCTTCTTGTTTGAGTTTCAAGACTAGCCCAAGATTCAATTTGTCAGCCAATGTAAACAACTGAAAATATGGTTCCTCGTGCTTAAAACTGTAATCCAGGGTGGCGATAAAAATAACCAAGACAATCATATGTTTCACTTTATGATGATATTTGGCCAGTATAGTTTTCAAGAAACCCAAGGTTTCTTGAAAGTCTTTGTTATTGGCTCTTCAAGTTCTTCCATATTAGCTGTAACTCCGCTGGATATATTGAAGTCTATCTTCTTCTGATCACCGTTGAAACACGGAATAACTTCTTGTATGGTCATTGGGGTTTCCAAGTTCTGCAAGGTAATTATTTCTTGGTGAACTACATTATTCATTTCTTGAAATGTTATGAGGCTTGGAAGGTTGGCCTTCAATGGGTAACAACTCATGGCCTTGAGGGCTCTCATCTTGAATTCGAGAGGATGCTCGCTTTCAAGGAATTGCATTATGGAGATTTTGAAGGTTTCTTTTATGAAAAACAGGTTTCTTGATATAATGTCAGAGACAAAATTGTTTGTGTTAAAACAAAGTACTTTTATTTTATTTAAAAAAATATTTAAAAATATATCTCAATTTATTTATCCAAAAGGTGGGGGCATTCTTAACTCTCTTTTTTTTCTATCACCAAGGAAAACTATAAATGCAAATTAAAAAATTTATATATATATTTAATAAAATTAATTAAGAATTATATATGTCAATAAATAATAATAATTTTTTATTTTAATAAAAAAATTAAGTCAGATAATTAAGAAAAAATAATATTTTTTAGAAGAAAATAAAGAGGCTAAATATTTTTTTAGTTTGAAACTAAGTCTCTAAAATTTTAATTAGTTTAAATTAATAAATTAAAATTTTATTTTATTAAATTTAACTCAGCTTTAAAATTTTTTATTAAATATTTGTTAGCGGTGTGTTACAGACACACCAGGCACTCTTCCTATACTCGTTCAATCTAGTTGCTGATTTGGCCAAAATGTTGTCATTTCACTTTTGGTGCTGTTTTTTCCCCTTCCCCAGCCGCAAAGAGAATGGATGACTCATTGAGTTAAAGGGTCTGGTAATGTCATTCGTTGATTTAATCGTTTGAAGTCCTTCAAGCAGCATAAGGCATTGATAGGACCTTTTTTCCCCAAATTATTCGGCATTCCTTGTGTCATTGGATTCGGGAAACAATTTTTTGACGCCTGTGTAGATGGGAAGTCTCCGATGTAGCTCAAATTACCTGTTTTTTCCCGTTTGCAAGTGTTGTGTCATTCCCGTTTGGCCCAATAAATCCTCCGACTGGGCTTCTTCTAGGGCACCCAGTTGCGCTTTGGCGTTTATAACTTCTGTACTGTCTTTAAAACTTTTCGTTGCACATCTCAGTAGTTTGTTTCTCCTCCTCTTAGCTCTGGTGCGTGCGTGATGCCTGGATAAGGTTACCCTTGTGAGACGACATGAGCCCTATCTCGAATGCTTCATATGTTGTGGTTCTGCTGTTGTGGCTACAGCATGAAACTTATACTTGTGTGCGGGAATGATCACAGTAGTGTTTGTCATCCTTAAGTTTTCTTCACCTAAAACTATAGATTAAGTCATTTGATGATTAATTCATTGGATGAGGACTAAAATTGGGGGTAGCAGGGAGATTGATTGGCCCTCAGAGACGCTTATGCTGAATTCTAAAGCATCCAATAGAGAATACAAATGCAAATCCATGACAAAAAAAATGACAAACCATTTCATTTCATATTTATTCCTTTCATCCGGTAGGAGGAGATCACCCTATTACATTATTGTTCACTTTCTCCTCTCAAATCGGAATTGTCTTTGCCTTGGGTTAAGAGGTATTTTTATTCTTTTATTTTAGATTTTTTTGTTGTTGTCGAGCTAGACTAGTGGTAGTTTTTTATTTTTGCATAAATAAGAAATTATTTAATATGAAAAAAAGGGTTGAGTGTGGAGCTAACACAAGCGCGTGTGGGTTCTCTTGTTATTTTCGAACAACGCTTTTGATGCCTTACAGAGGCCAAACTCCAGCTTTCATGATGGCATTTCAATCTTTATGGCTTGACCTCTATTCTTGGGTAGCACGTGTGACTAAAATATATCGGGTTTTGCACTGGTGGCTATTTTTTTCATTTCTTCTTACCTCTCTCCTTCTCGGTTTCAGAGCTAACCTTGCATATCTTCAAAGTAACCATTCAATTTATTTTTCTTTCGAGTTTTATTTATTTTTTTAATACTATTTGTTTTATTTTAGAGTATCCATAGAATTTGAGATTTTTTCAATTTATTTCTCCTTTAATTTTTTCACCTTTTAGATTTGGTCATTTTTCTTTTGATTTTGTTTTTTTTAATTATTTTCTTAATTACATTATCTTTTCAATTGCATTTCTCAATATTTTATATCATTTTATTAATTGGATAAATTTTTAAATTGCATCCCTCAATATTTTTATATCATTCTCTTAATTTATTTTTTTAAATTGCTTCCCTAAATATTTTATATTATTTCTTTAATTGAATTTTGTCTTCAATTGCATCCCTCAATATTTTAGTTCATCTTATTTTATGTCATATTTGATCTTTATTTTTTTTATTGCTATTTGTTTTGTTTTTAATCCTCTTTTATCAGAACTTTCATTTTTTATTTTAACCCTCAACATTTTATTGACCGGGTTTTGTTAAACTTTCAGGTCACTGGTTTGAAAAATTGAGCCCGATTGACTTAGATTTTTTTTAGATCTTTTTTTACAAATGATTTTTGTTGATATTATCATTCTATAATATTATCACTATCTCATATATCAGGCCACAAGTTTCATGTGTTAACCCAATTTTGACCCGGACAATACTTTTTTAAATTTATTTGTTGTTGTTTTGACCCGGACAATACTTTTTAAATTTATTTATTATTATTGTTGTTACTACTATTAATGACATAATGATATTGTCGATGACAAAAATCACATTAGTGTAATTTATTTGGTAGAGAAGTTATTTTAGGTACATGCCTTGGCTTATCTCTCTTTTGTTTTAGATAACTCACTTGTAAGGAATTTGTTTTATATAAAATATTTTTAAAAAATATTTTTCTATGTTTTTTTAATATTTTATAATTAATTTTTAGATTTAGTTCATTCATAAAAAGAATTTCAACTCTTAAAATATTTCACAAGATAATAATAATAATAATAATAATAATAATAATAATAATAATAATTTAAAAACCTCCATCATCATCATCGTCATAATTGTTATTGCCATCAACTATATCATTATGTCACCACCCCACGCTCATCTTATATGTACCATCAATTTTATTTTATCATTATAACATATTATCATTAATATTATTTTATTTTTTTACATTATTATTTATTAAATATCACAAAATATTTTTATATGTGCAAATATTTTACTCAAAATAATAAAATATTTTTGCATACGTAAAATACTTTACTCAAAATAAACAAATACTTTACTCAAAACAAACATCCCCTAAGCGATTGAAATTTTTGTCTTTTAAGAATACACCAATATTTCTTGTTTCTACACAAACGTATGTATGTTAAAACTAAATTTAAAATTGATTTTTTTATTGAAATAATATTTCTTTTGTTAATCTAATCAATGTCAATATTGTGTTATTGATTTATAATTTTTTTTTTAAATCTGCGAAAAGTTATTTATAGATTTTGTTTGAAATTTTACGTCAAGTAATAGTGAAGACATCGACTATCAATTGCAAAAAATCATTAAATTTAAAGATAGTCAAAATGATAGTTATTCCAACGGTTTCTATTTATCGTTTTCATCATAGCACAATGCTTTTTCCACATTCCGAGCTGTTAGAATTTCTTATTTTCTAGATGTAATAGAGTTGCTCAACATGAAAGTTCCTGTGCTGCAAAAAATTATCACCCATAATCGCTAACACACATTGATGGTACCCAAAAAATTCCTGTACTCTTTTTCAGCTATGAGGAGTCATAATAGGGCACCTTTTATTAATAAATTTTTTGTGGCTTGTTTGATTTTGACATCCAGGGAATGTCATCTTGAAGCTCCGCAGTAAAACAACCAATTAAAAAACTCTCAAGCAAGCCATCAACTTGGTGGGAGAGCTTTTCAAAAGCTTCTTGATAAGCTAACACGATAGTGTTTTGTATAAGACGAGTCAGAGATTCTGATAGGTTGTCATAGTCGATTGAGTTGCGTAGACTTGGTGAATTCATCCTATGTGAGTGGTCCATGAGATTTTGGATTCATCCCTTGATAAACTCAAAGTATTATTCTGCCTTGTAGATCTGCCCAGTTAAATCATCTCCATTGAATTTTAAGAAGGATAACTTGAGGTGTTGATGGGAATGGTTATTAACAGGATTCAATTGAGTTGCATTTTGGGGCAAAGACTCTTCATGAGCAAAAAGGTTGATTTTAGAGGGGCTAGCGTTTGGGTTGTGTGTGGTTCGGAGAGCTTGAAGCTCTGTCAACACTGCTTGTAAGGCAACGTTCACCTTATCAAAGCTTGATTTATGTTGTGCCAAGATTTTATTGACTTCATTGTTGAACTCCATATTTGTTTTGCCATGAGTGTCCATGATTGGAACTAGGCATTGATGCCACTGTTACATGAGAATTTAAGATAATAATAAGAAGAAGAAGAAGAAGAATTCATAGATGGAGAAAGGAAGTTGTTTCGGTGATTTAATTCTCCATATCTTACTGAACTCATTTTGGCCATATATATAGCCTTCCACTTGATAGGAAATAACAGAAAGATCATGAATGCTGGAAAATAAGAAAAAGACCCATCATGCCACCTCTAAGCTTATTTAATAACAACGCAACAAATTAGACCAAATCTTATATAACTAGCTCAACAAATCAAGAATAACAAACTAGACCAAGTCACACGATGTCTTCAAGCCCAGGTTTTTCATGACTCCATCACACACACATAAGAGCCAGGATAAAAAGGCAAGAGTGTGGTAAAGAATAAAGGGCAATCTCATCCAAGCATTGCCCTTTTAATCTTAGCTGGTGCAATTGTTTCTTGTTCTTGGTGCAGTCAGGGTTAAGGATTTGATTGGATCTATCTGTTGGGTTGGTTGTCATTAATGTGCAACAACCATTGACAATTGCAGCAGCTGCAGCTGGAGTTACACCAACCATGTGCACATATCCAAGATGTCAAAGGTTGGCAGCCACCTTTGTTAAAGAAGAGCTGGAGCTGGTGGCACCATTCTTGCCTATAAATAGATACCGAGAAAGAGAGCAAAATTGAGTGAGAAAGTGCAGAATGTGAGAGACCAAGAGAGAAAGTGAGGGGCTACCAAGGGTAGCAACCCTGCTGTCATGTGCAGCAGTGTGAGAGAGCTGGGAGTAAAGTTTGAGTGAAATGATCCTCCTCCTCCATATATGTTGTAATCCTTTCTCTATCTGTCTCTAATAATATTGACTTCTCCCGTAGATGTAAGCAATTTTGCTGAACCACGTTAAATATTGTGTCTCAGTGTACTTAGCTTTCAATAGACAAATATCAGAACATCACCGGTCGGAATTTCCACCACTATCTAAACTCTAAATGATGAGGCAAGTAAATGAGAGGCCATGTGTAATACACATAAACAAGTTTATTTACAATGCTCGATTAACTAATATAATTGCAGATTAGATCCATAACTGCGGGAACAGATTTCAAATCCGTGATTAATAATACATGTGTGTGTATCTACACATGATACGTGCAGCATATACACTGGTTAAAAAAAAAACCAGAGAGTTTAGACCCTCAATGCAATGTCTAGTGGGGTTCCATGGAACTGAACTAATGATGATGTGTCTCGATTGAAACTTTTTTTGAGGATGAAGTCAATGTGTTGGTTGATCGGTTGAAGAGAATTTATGATGCGTGAGTTTCAATCTCAGAGTTTTGAAAGTTGAAGACTGTTGATTTACGTGGTGTTAAATGGAGAACATAAAGGTCAGAGTAAGTTGCCTGACTGCGAGATCACTATCTTCTCAACGTCACTTGCTGATATCTTTATCAGATTCACGGCACTTCTGGCTGGCTTCCATTCTTTAGAGCCCTTGTTTTTCATTCTAAATCTCTGCTTTCGGTTTAAAAGGGCCCAAATTTGAAATGGTCCTATGTCTATTCTATGGGCTCGATGTTTGTCCAACCCAGCAGTAAATGCTTGGGTCCTCAAGAACTCTGTTGGCAAGTCGAAATCTTGGCCGACAATGCAACATTTGCCGAACAAAATCAATTCGGTAGAGTAAGAGATTAGTTGAGCTGTGTAAGAAAAACTCAACGCATTCAGGTAGTTGAAACAAAGAATGTGATCATGGCATACCAAACTCAATGTGACAGAGCCCAAAAAAAAAACGATGGCAGGTATCTTCTTTACATGCCATGGCACCTACTAATTGTGCAGAAACCAAAAAAAGCAATACCATGGCTCGAGGGCAGGGCATAAGGATTCTAAAATCATCATTTACTGGCCACATTTTGTTGAAACAGATCAAGGGTGGATGGTGCTAAACCCTTTTTTTGGGTCCACTTGAAAACAATGTCGAATAAATAGACAAGGCCCATGACAACGTGTGCCTGGATATCCAACTTGTACACAGGAAAGCAACTACCAGGGGACAAAGTTGACGGGCCTTCCATTGTCTTCCGTGCAGAAGCACTGCATAGCTGCATCTGCTATGGGTAATGAGCATGGTCCCATATTCAACGGTCTCGGGTCCCGTTGTCAGATTAAACAATCTGGTTGATGGCTCGAAACTCTGTTGCAGGAGGGAAGCAGTCATTGTCTAGCCTGGAATTTCAACTATCGCTGTGAACCTTCGCTATCTAGCAAGTCTTGAGCGTTAACGCGGTTGTAGCCGGTTTTTAAAAAAATTTAAAAATTAATTTTTTATATATTTTTTATATTTTTAATATGTTGATTTTAAAAATAATTTTTAAAAAATAAAAAAAATTTATTTTAATATATTTCGATAAAAAAAAACTTTAAAAAATAATTTTATATACGCGTGCTTTTAGACACCTTACTGTTTGAGTTGCGCTTGCTTCTTGTACAAATAACTGAGATTAAATACCCACCCAAAAATAATGATTATAAATTGAATAATTGCATCGTCGGCAAGCGTTTGACATTTCATCTCCTAGCAAATTCTACCATGCTCCGTCGGATTATTCGGAGAGCAATTGAATTATTTTCGAATTGTTTACGCATTTTCAACACAGATCTTGCAAAGATTTTGAATCAACACACGAAAACTCGCTCACAAGTTATGGATAATTTTTTAAACAAGATATTGCATTTTTCACTATTTCTGGAATAGATATTTCGACACCCATTGTATAGTTTTTCAAGCCATGACCGAATGGAGCTGTGCTATAAAACATGAATAAATAAATAACGAATTTCTCAACGAATACACTCAAATAGCAGATCTTTGATATTACCAAACTCCCATGGCTTATACTTTTCCCACAATCGTGACTGTGTTCACTGTGTTTATCATTTCTCGACCGAATGTTTCTAGTTGTTGCTGAATGTGTTAACTTCTAGTCATGCCATGACCGACAGACACCACAGATGCCATCGACCAGTTTAAAAATTTGAATTCAGCCAAGGGATCTTGGCCCCATAAAGGGCCATTGGTATTACTGTGGCGCTCCTTCCTTGAATCAATACAGTACAACTCGTATAACTCCGGTGGCATGTAAAACTCACGATTTTTCTCCTATGAACATTAATGTTTACCCAGGGGGACCCTGGCCCCCACTGTTCCTTGTCCACTGATTCTGTTGGCAAGAGATACCCCTCTGGAAAACGTAATATACAAAAATCGCCTCCATTGGCCTCCAAATTTACAAGCCAGCCAATCTTTGCCAGCAAGTTTTTGAATAAACTGTAGCTGCTCCTATTGGACCTTCACGAATTACTAAATGACGTTAGCTGATCTGAGGTGCAAAAAAACCATATCATAGGAGTGACAATGATTCAAAGAAATAAAGAATGTCCATGGCGGGAAAATTATGTTAGATACAACACAAATAATTGGATATTCGAACATATTAATGATTTGTGTCTAAAATGCTAAACCAAGTAGGAGCGATGATGCATGCGTTTTTATTTTCTCTTATGGTCCGAATATCCTTCCTCACCCCACATTTATTCAATGGAAATCGTTTTTGCGTAATTTTACTTTAGATTACAGCGATACGATCGAGAGATGAAACTAACTTGATGGCTACATGAGCCGAATATAGAAGGAATAAATGAAGTAGTGTTGGGAGAAGAGAGAATCGATTTTCGCTCTATTGCTTAAGCGACCTGTGCGACCTGCCTGCTTAAAATAGGGCTGAAGCAGCAGTCTGTAAGATATTTGGGGCTATGAATAGCTAAAATCCAAGACTGGCAGGTGGAAATAACTTGTGTTTCTGGCAAGAAACGTCTGCCATTTTCGGTGCATTCACGTGGTATTGTAAGCTTTCTCCGTAGAAAGCAAAAAAAGTTTCTGGCGATCCAATACTTCTGGATAAATCCCACTTAACAATTTTTCTAGTTCAAGCTCTATTTACCTACCCAAATAAAACATGTATGCTAATGGGAAAGTTGTGTTGAAATATTGATAGCTTCGTATTAAATCTTATTTAAGCAATCCTATGAGCCTTCGAGGGGGCATCGATCCGAGAATGTATTAGGTGATATGTTACATTGACACTCACGTTCGACCTGGTTAAGACAAATGATGTAGGATTCGGTTGAAATTCATGAGAATTTCTTGATTTAATTTGTGCTCTACGTAAAGGCCTCATTGGCCATGGTCAACAGAAAGTTTGTTGAAACTTGTAACCAACCTCGGATGGCATCCCCAGGTTGTCTCAACTAAGTTCGACAGTACCATTCTGAATCTTTGTTCCAAATTAAGGAACTTCGAAACAAAGAGATTCATAAGTTTTCCAGTCCTAATGATTTTCTCAAGATGGAGACTTGGGTTCTAAAGGGTTCTGTGCTCATTTTTTGCACTGCAAGCACCCACTAACAAGCATGTTCTGCAGTGATTCGAATGGTTCGTTGACTTCAACTTTCGAATTCAAGCTTCATTTTTCTTTGACTTCCATGCACGATGCTCGCTCTAATAATTCCTCCTTCTAGACTGCAAGTTAGCCAGAGTGCTAATTTATTGCTAATTAATCAATTAACATACAACCTTTGACCAAAGGCTGGAGATCTTGGTGATAACACCGAGTTGAATATGGTAATATTTAGTTTATAAATATGAAAATAAAATTTTTCCAGTTTATTCTATCAAGAACAGACACCGTGGATGCACAAACCACTGGATATATCTATAATTGTATCTCTAAGAAAGTTGATAATTATAAGGTGTCACGAGTGTCTAGGATGAATTGAATATCTCATATCATGCATGCCAAAGGAGGGGGCATAATCCCAAGGTAGTTGACATAATCTTTTCATATTCTACAGTCAAAATACATGCTTTGCTATGACGCATACCAGAATATAGAATACAAGGATTGTTACTGTTCATAATCTTTCAAGATCAAGAACACGTAAATATAAAAAGACTTTTACAATATTTAATTTTATTATTGTTTGACTTGGTTTTGCCATAATAAACCATGCACATGCTTGGTTAATCATGAGTTCTCTGTAGATTTTGCTAGTATTTTATAGAACCAGCTCCACTTTACACTTATATAGATAATTTCACTAAAAAAATAAATATTATTTATATAGAATATGCCTTTATTTAATTTTTAATCGCAGACTAGTATTATTTTTAAATTACTGGAAAAAAACTTATTTTATAATATAGAGTCGCAAATAACTTTGTTATAATTCAAAACCCTCAAAAGTTAATAACATCATAAATATAAATAGGAAAAGACTTTTAAAATATTTAATTTTATTCCTTGATATTTTTTACTTTATCAAAAAGCTATTATAATCTTTTATAAATAAAAAAATTCTAATAATACTGAATAAAAAAATAAAGTAAAAAAAATATTTTATTCAAATAAAAAAATCATCATAATAATAAAAACAATAAAAATAAAATTAACTAATAAAAATATCTATTTAAAAAAAAAAAACTTTTACATCACCATCCCATGATGCGACGAAGTTTGGCATTGATGAAATATAAAAGCATGAATTATTATATGCATCCAATCTTGTTCTACAAGGGAAGAGAAAAAAAAGACCAGCAGTTAGCTGAAAGACATAACCAGAGAACAAACAAGTTGCAATCACGCCAGCCATTAATCCACTTCTTGTAATCTCTCCTCCTAATTTCATATCAAAGTATGAATGCACCTTTTAATACAAAATTAAATCGTGTCCTTTTCAACTTAGGGATTGGGTTTTGTCTCGTATTTTATTTTATTTTATTTTTTTTTTTTTGCTTCCCTTCGGATTCGGTTGGAGTTGAATTGAGTATTGTATATAACTCTGTAATTTGTTGGATCAAAAACTGTGTCCTATTTTGAAAAATATTTTTATACGAAATTTTTGTTTTTAAAATTTTTTATATATATTTTTAAATTATTTTGATATGGTAATATTAAAAATAAATATATTATTTAATGTATTTTCAAATAAAAAATATTTAAAAAAATAATTACTATCATAATACAACTAGGCTCTTAATTAATATATTGGATTTAAGGTATGTTTGTTTTTGCTGAAGCACTGTTTTTTTTAAATGAAATTTATTTTTATTTTAAATTAATTTTTTTATATTTTTAAGATTATTTAGATGTGCTGTATGAAAATAGATTTTAAAAAATAAAAAATATAATTTTGATGTTTTTTTAAAAAAAATAATTAGAAAAAACTAAAAAAGCTCATGAAAATACTGTATATTTATTTATTTTTACTGTGAATTCTAATAGTGTTTTTCGTTCTAAAGCTCTTTTTCTCGCAGGTTTTCTCACGTGTTGTTTTAACTCTCATTTCTTTTGTTTTTCTTAACTTTTGTTGCTTGAAAAGAGTTGATAGATATCTACCACGTTTATTTTTTCAACTTTGTCTCCTCTCTCTTATGCCCTCTGTTTTTGGTTCTTGAAGAGCAAAAACTCATGGTGAATGAACAAATACATCAAGCCTTGGCCCTTTTACATCAGAGAATGTAAGTTAGGAAAACACTTGGTGGACGAATAATTATAATTATTATTATAATTATAATTATATTATTATTATTATTATTATTATTATTATTATTATTATTATAACATATATTAAAAATGCTCAGTGTTTCACGGTGCAGTCCATAGTAAAACGCTGAGCTATCTTTTTTTTTGTATTTTTTATGCCTTTATGGGTTTTTTTCTTTTGCTTTTTTTCTTTGTGTTTTTTTTTCTTTTAATGAATTTTTTTGTTTAATTTAGTTTGTTAATGTTAATTTTTTTTAATTAGTTATCAGACTTTCATGACACGGATCCTGGGTTTGACAAGTTAACCTGGTTTGACGAGTTAACCCAAATTTTTTTTCTTTTTTCTTTTTTCTTTTTAATTAATTTGTTTAGTTTAGTTTGTTAATGTTAAATTTCTTTCTATTTAATTATCAGACTTTCATAACACGTATCTCAGACTTGACGGGTTAACCCAGTTAATTATGGATTAACCCGTCAATTTTTTTTTTCTATTTAGTTATCAAACTTTCATGACGCGAATCTCAGGTTTGACGGGTTAACCTGGTTTGAAGAGTTAACCCAGTTAATTCAGATTTTTTTTATTTTTCTTCATTGGTTTTTTTCTTCATGTTGGTTTTTTTTCTTTTTAATTAATCCTTTTTTTTAAAATTTATTTCATTAATATTAAATCTTTTTTCTATTTAGTTATCATACTTTCATGACACGAATCTCAAGTTTGACGGGTTGACCTGATTTGGCAGGTTAACCCAGTTGATTCAGATTTTTTTTCTTTTTTCTCATTAGTTTTGTTTTTCTGATTTCATCTTTTAATATTGTATGCCTTTAGTTTTTTATTTTTTTATGCCTTTCATGGTGGACTCCACAGTGCAGTCCACGATGAAAAGGCCGATACTTTTTTTTTCTTTTTAATTAATTTTTTATTATTTAGTTTGTTGATATTAAATATTTTTCTATTTAGTTATCAGACTTTCATGACACGGATCTCAGATTTGACAGGTTAACCCAGTTAATTTAGATTTTTTTCTTTTTCTTCATTAGTTTTTTTCTTCTTATAAGTTTTTTTTTTATTTTTTATATTTATTTATTTTTTTAATTTAGTTCATCAATATTAAATTTTTTTTCTATTTAGTTATCGACTGATGCCTTTAGTTTTTCTTTTTTTTCTTTTTTTTTGCTATTTTTATGCCTTTGACTGTGGACTGCGCAGTGGAGTCCACAGTGAAAAGGCTGATGCTTTTTTGTTTGTTTTTTTCTTTTTAATTAATTTTTTTCGTTTAATTTAGTTTGTTAATGTTCAATTTTTTTATTTAGTTATCAAACTTTCATGACACGGATCCCGGGTTTGATAGGTTAACCTGGTTTGACAGGTTAGCCCAGTTAATTCCATGTTAACCCGTCAAATATTTTTTTCTATTTAATTATCAAACTTTCACGACATGAATCCAAGGTTTGACGGGTTAACTCAGTTAATTCAGATTTTTTTCTTTTTCTTTTTTAGTTTTTTTTTTCCTGTTGGTTTTTTTTAATTAATCTATTTAATTATCACACTTTTATGACACGATCTTGCAGCCAGACCCACATCCAAAACTATTGGGTCTGGTATTGCAATCAGATCCACTTAAACTTGAGTAATGCAAGTTTAATGTTATTATTAATATTATAAATATTACTCTTACGTCAGGTGTTGCAGCTAAATTCAAGACTCTTGGATATAATTTTGTAAAAAAACCTAATACTTTTAAATCTTAATTTGTTTTGATATTTTTTATGCAAATAAGTTGACTTACAGCATCGCGCAGGTCATGTAACCAGTAAAATACTAATTTCTTTAACTTTTATACAATTTGCTATTCGTATAGCTATTTTTCATTAAAGTATATATAGTGAAAAAAAAACTGTATTTATACTATTTAAAATATAATTTTATAGATTCAAAATGTCATCAGTGGCATTATCGTGATAAAACCCTTTACCCAGCCCAAACGTTATCGGCTAACCACTTAACGTCTCTCTCCTTTGCCTTTCACTTTTCTAGTCTGTATCCGTTAAAACACCACATTGTCGTCTTCTATCCTCACTCTCCCTCTGTCTCTCTCTCTCCCCCCTCTCTCTTACAGCACCAAGCAGTAAACTCTCAAATTTTCCTCAATTTTCTCAGCAACCAAACACCAGCGTTTTCTTTCTTTAACGTTCCCGAGAAATTTTAAATCAATGTCGGATTTCGACACTGAAACAAAAACCAACACCACCACCACCAACTACAATCTCCCTCACAAACTAACCTCAACAACGCCATTTTTTAATCTTAAACTCTATGTTTTAATTGCAATTCTCTTAATATGTCTCCTCTTAGTTTCATTTTTAATATTTCTCTGTGTTCACTTTCGCCGCGCCTCTAGAAAACGCAACAAGATGCGAGTGAAACACAGTTCGGGATCTATCCCTTTAGTGTCTAAAGAAATTGTGGAGATTAAAGATTTGGATTTTAAGGAAAACAAAGAGAGAGACGAGGGCAATGTCGTGAATGTGGGTTTTGTAAAGATGGAGAATGGTGGTGGTGGTGATGTGGAGATGGGAAAGAAGAGTGGAGAGAGTAGCAGTTGTATTAGTGACGACATTTCGTCGGTGGAGGAAAATATAGGGTGGGGTCGATGGTATAGTTTGAAAGAGCTCGAGATTGCGACACATGGATTTTCTGAAGAAAATGTGATCGGTGAAGGAGGGTATGGTGTTGTCTACAGAGGAGTTTTGCAAGATGGGTCTGTCGTTGCTGTCAAGAATTTACTTAATAATAAGTGAGTTTTCAGTTTTGTTTTAATTATTTTTAAGGTTCTGTGTGTTTTGCTTTAATTGTTATAGTTTTTGTTTTCCTTTTTGTTTTTTTACTGTTTTGTTTATGATGGCAATTAAAGTTTTGGTCTTTTAATTATGGGATTAAAGTAGAGGGTTACTTTGTTCTTTTATTCTTTTTCATTTTTATTGTTTAATGCTTTGTTCTTCTTCCTTAACATTATCCTCATACCTTTGAGCTTAGGTGGGTTTTTTTTTTTGTTTGACCTTTCTCTTTCTGTCCCCCTTTGATTTATGAATGGGAAGGCTTTATTCTCTTTTTGAGATGTCGAAGGATTGATCTCATTAAACTATATGTTAGCTTTCAATTCCTTTTTTTATTATTATTACTGAATTTTCACTGGATTTTGGAGTTGCAAAAAGCGACAATCACCCCCCCCCCCCAACTGTTGGGAAACTGGAAAGATAAGAAATCCTGAAAATGTTACATGGTTTGTAATGAAATCAATGTTTAAATACACACTGTTGCCCTGATTCGCTACAGAGGACTTTTGAGTTTTCTTTTACTTATTATTGTTACAGCGTGCTAGGATTAGGTTATGAAAATTCTCATCAAAAGCTCAAGTCTTTGAATATTTGTGCACTAAAATATTTATCTGGATGGACTTA
>Ga0325414_1000103_pt1 | contig 49162 bp, 24 predicted proteins | sample PopdelMetagenome_8_FD_206183 | JGI IMG/M metagenome (GOLD analysis project Ga0325414, IMG submission 206183) | Populus deltoides microbial communities from Bellville, Georgia, United States - Leaf-PdKOR-R3 | ecosystem: Host-associated > Plants > Phyllosphere > Phylloplane/Leaf | place: USA... | reverse complement strand
GTCCTTTTCTTGCTGGTAAGGGGTGTGTCGGCAGTGGTAAGGTGGTTTGTCACCAGTGTGACTTTCTTTTCTTTTTTTATTTTCTCTCTTCTCCCTTAAAAAATACAATTTGATCTTCTTTGTTGCAGATATTTCAATTTTAATTCTTATTCTTTTGATTTTTTATTTTTTTTATTTTTGATCATTTTGTAGAAGTTTTATTTATTTTCAATTTCGTTATTCAATCATAATTTTCCATATATTATTTTTACAATATGGTCTTTATTTTTATTTTTTTTTATCTTTTGTTAAATTAATTTTTTTTTTTTGGAAAAATTACCGTAAGTATCCTATCATTCACTCCATTTTACACTTTGCCCCGTTGTTTTGAAAAACATAGAAATCATGTTAACTTTATATAAGTTCATAACATTTTATATAATATAAAAAAAAATCAACAAAAAATATTGAATTATTTATAGATTTGTCATTGTATTCAATTTAATGATTAAGAAGTCCAATTTCCTTTAAAATAACTAAATTACCGCTAAAAAACTCTGTCTCTCTCTTTTCTAAACATAAAATCCTAACCACCAGCTTGAATTTAGTCATGTAATTTGTTCCCAATAAGCCCGGCTGATTTCTCCAGCTAACATGATGAGTTTCATCTCCAGTCTTTATGAAATTAAGGTTGATTTTGTCACTTAGTGCATCGTGCAATAGAGAATGACAGAATTAGAAGATCACATGAATTGCCAAAATTGTAATTTGTAAAAAGCATATCATTTGTATCATGCACCAACACCAGCAATATCTCCCAGCATAATCCACTTGTCACACATTTTTCTTGGCTGACTCCGTATGTTAGTGTAGCTCCTTAAATTAAAATTGCAAAGCAATAACATGTCGGATTCTTCGATTTTCCCAGTTGCCTCTTGGTTTTCAGCTTCACACAGAAGATGGCAACAAGCACTGCTCGCAATACCCAACCACATACAATTTCAATTTGCAATTTCATATACTGATAGAGCTTGCATTTGCCTGTTCCAACGCAAACTACACGTTCAATCTACCACCCGAGCGAGGTGTATGGGTGTACACGTCATCATAAGTCATCCTGACTTCTGCCTAGATGGCATTTTACCCGTGGGCCAAAATAGCGAGCAAATTGCTGTAGTATTTTATCAGTACCTGGGGCCCATGAAGTCAGTAGCTGAAGTCTAAATATACGTGAGATGCAAGTCTCCCGTCTGTTACACGAAGTGGAAAGAACACAACCTAACGCATGACCGTAAACCAATACCCACGTTCTCTTCTCTACACTTTCTTTTCCTTTCACATCTACTGCCACTTGGAGTCTTTATAGTAATAACTAATAACCAAACGAAGTTCCTGTTCCTTGTTTGAGGGTTTTTCTCCTTTTTCGTTGGACACTCCTGGTGTCTTAACTTTCTATGATCCCTCTCCCCGCACAGGTTTTAAAAGAGATTTTATTCGCTGAGCTTATGACCAGAAAAGGACTGCTTACCATTAATAGAATTGAGGGTCATGTTTTTTCTTCTTCGAATACAACTTCAAATGGAAATTTGCTGTGTGAAAAAAGGTGAACTAGGTGGAGTGTTGTGTTGACAATGATTCACTACCCATCATGAATCACGTGATTAAGATGTCAGTGCCATTACAACTCAAAAAATTATTGCATAATCTGTACTTTAATGAGATTTAATGATCATCCATCAGAATCCAAAACGTCTGGAAAAGTAACCCAAAAACCGAACAATGATTCTTAAATGGGCACCTAATGACATATGTGGGGCAGTTAAATTATCTGTAGCCAAATTTACTAGATGAGAGAAGCTGAAAATGAGCTGATAAGTAGGCAGCTAGTAGTATTGATCAGGGTTTACCTTATCCCAGAACTTAAACAAGGGATGCACGCTGTTGTTATTTTCATTTGGCATAGATTGCTGATGAATCAAGTTCACAAAACAAAAATCAAAAATCAAAAATCATAATCATAATCATAATAAAAAAAAAAAGGAAAAGGTTCAGTTAACTGCTGTCAAATAGAGGTCGCGCGTGTTTGTCTGAACAAGAAACTCCGACTATGTGTTAATTAAGAGAAATTTTTACCACCTTAAATTGATATAAGAACACAAGAAAGACATAACCTGAGAATCAATAGTAGATAGAACTGGCTAATCCTTGAACCCAAAGCTTCAGTGTTACCTACTTCTTCAGCCTTACCTTTTAAGCAAATACACGCACCAAAGTTCCCAGCCATCATTCTCTCTCCTCACTCCCTCTCAAAACTAGGTTGCTTAACAAGTAACTCAGAACAGAATGCTATCGAAGTTTAGAAGTCCAAGAACCTCTCCCAGAGCTTCTGCATTTTGGTAACCCAAATATCTCTTCCAGCAACACCTAAGAAGCCATCAGATGGGTTCGTTCCAGATTGGAATGCGGAGCTCTGCATTACTAGAAACATCATGTGGATATCTACTTCAGGAATTGCAGGCAAGACTGCCTCTTGGAAATCAATGATATTAATTTATCAATCAATAACAGCATTGCTTTTTTCTTCACGATCTCTTTCCCTTCCTCTTAATATGAAACAGATGATATGGGAAGAAGTTGGGGAAGATCAGTTTGAACGAGAGAAGGTCCTGCTGGATTTAGAACAAGAATGCTTAGAGGTTTATAGGAGAAAAGTTGACAATGCAAACATATCAAGAGCTCGCCTGCATCAAGAGCTGGCGGAATCTGAAGCTGAATTCACCCATCTTCTTCTGTCCCTTGGTGAACGATCACTCCCAGGACGGGTATATTTTTCATCCATCTGCATCCAAATCACTAATTTGAGCATTAAAAATTGCATGGTTAGGAACTAAAAGTGCAGTGGAACATAGACCACCAGTGCGAAGCAGTAAGGATACAAATTGAGAATTCTGGAATCATTCAGTAGTTAGCAACACACATTTAGCATAATTACTTCAGAATTATCAATTACTAAACTTTTTTCATCTTCATTCAACATGGAGATGAACCAGCCATGGAAATCTATGTATCTGTTGAACAAATTCCATATTGATGATAGTATTGTTGAATGCACATGATGTTCTCGTTGACTTTCATGGGCCAATTATCTTGTTGTCTCTACAGCCAGAAAGAAAGTCAGGAACACTGAAGGAGCAGCTAGATGCAATCACCCCAGCTCTACGGGAGATGCGTTTGAGAAAAGAAGAGAGGGTGAATCAATTTAGATCTGTGCAAGGTCAAATTCAAAAAATTTCTGCAGAAATTGCAGGTCAATCAGTGTACGATGACCCGATAACAAATGTCAAGGTAAATGAGAATGATCTTTCATTAAAGAAACTTGAGGAATACCAAATTGAGCTACAAAGGCTGCACAATGAGAAGGTAACAATAGCAATTCACAAATCTCATGGAAATTCATACTCTCACATATAAAAAAGGAACTTGACTAATCTTCCTCCTTTGCTGACTTGAAGAATGACAGGCTCCAGCTAGTGGACATATATATTGACACAATCCATGATTTGTCCTCAACATTAGGAATGGAATCCTCCATGATCATAACAAAGGTGCATCCAACTTTGAATGAATTGTGTGGAATATCAAAAAATATAAGTGACAGTATTCTGGATAAACTCAACAGCACTGTGGAATCTCTCAAAGAAGAAAAACAAAAGCGGCTTGAGAAGGTAAATTTTTCTTTCAGTGTTGTGGTGCTTTCTAGTTTGCAAAACTCAATGACAGAATCTAGCATCTCTTCTACAGAAAAAATACACATTTGAAAATGGCATCATAGGGACATGTGGATATAAGTGGCAGATACAACAGGTTACAGTAACCAGAAACATGAATAATGAGAGTTAACCAATATGTTTCATTAAATAACATATATATTAAACAGTTTGGTCGCTCTAAATCACATACAAATAACAAAATTAGGTTGCTTTTGCTTCCACCATTTTATTTCCATGTATTTAAGAAACAGTTACTGGTACTCATAAATGACTGCATTGGCATAACTTCCATGAATTTGGCAGCTTCATCAGCTTGGAAAGGCACTGAAAAACTTGTGGAATCTAATGGACACGCCCTATAAAGATTGTCACTCATTTTCCAATGTCACGGACTTATTATTTCTCTCATCAGATGAAGTATCAGGTCCTGGAAGCCTTGCTCTAAATATAATCCAGCAGGTTAGTATATGATGAACAACATAACTTATCACAAACAACTAAGACATAATAGTTATTTGAATCGTTTCAAGGCTGAAGCTGAAGTCAAGAGACTGGATCAGCTAAAAGCAAGCAAGATGAAAGAGCTTTTTTTCAAGAAACAGAGTGAGTTGGATCAAATATGCAATAAATCACACATGGAGATCCCTTCACAACCAGATATGGAAAATATAATAAATCTTATAAACTTGGGTAAGATCAACTGAATTTATCTTTTATTACAGCTACCAGTTCCAATTCATGTTTAAACTTGTGTTGCCGAGTACTGACTGAAAGGCTAAAAAAGGGGAGATTGACCATGCCGATCTCCTCATGAGCTTGGATGAGCAGATATCAAGAGCAAAAGAGGAAGCTTCTAGCAGGAAGGCTATAATGGAAAAGGTTGAAAAGTGGATATTAGCACGTGATGAAGAGCGCTGGTTAGAAGAATACAGCATGGTTAGTATCACCCAGTGATCTGCATGATTTGTTAGCTCCTGTCCTTTGTTGTGTCTGCATGGCATTTCAAGTTTTCATGCGTGTTTTCAGGACGAGAATCGATATTCAGTTCGCAGAGGTGCTCATAAGAATCTGCAACGTGCAGAACGTGCCCGGGTAATAGTCAACAAGATCCCAGGTAAGAGGAGGAAGTTGGTTGGTTTGCAAAGAACCCTGAAACCGCAATGAGCATGCAATCATGCCAAATAAAAGCCTCTACAACCACAAACTAATCAGAAACAGCCTACAAATCACCATTTAGACTAAGATGCCAGTGCTAAAATATCCATTTTCAATAGGTAAAGAACTGAAGGTAGACATTAATCACTAAATAAAATACTAACTAGTAACCAGGTCAAGGAGTGATTGATGAAGTGAATTATATATAAAAAAAAAGAGTAATTGTGGGACGAAAAGCCTGACTCTACATTTCAGCTATGTAGACTGCTGACCTTTTGTTTTGAAAATCTTATTGCTTTAATGCATGTCAGATATATTTATGTATAGTGTAAAACTGATTGTACAGTTCTAGTGGCATCGCTCGTAACAAAGACTGAGAGTTGGGAAGAGGAAAGAAACAAAGTATTCCTGTATGATGGAGTAAGTAATTTATTTGCTTGTGAGTTGTGACTAATATTGGTTATACACATTTTTGTCGGCATGTATGGTGAATTGTGTTCATCTAATGTTAAAGAAGTATTGGTTACTTGCAAATCAAATAAACAAATGCACGCACTATTATCTAGGTACCCCTGCTGGCAATGCTGGAAGAGTATAACATATCGAGGCAGGAGATGGAAGAGGAAAAGCAAAGACAAAGGGCTAGTTCATCCAACACTCTACAGGCAAAGGTTTTTTTTATATATTTTCTATCCTTAATGTTTGCTTTCTATTTTCTGCAATGTTAATCTTCTTGTTAGCATTAAAAAAAGAACTCCCACATTCAAAAATGAACTTTATTTTCCTTACCTATTGTGTCATGAGCTGGCTTCTACAACACAGGAAAAGAAGGTCCCAGGCCATGTAGAAGTTGAGCAAGAAAATTTGATCGGGTCAAGCTCAAGGCCAAGCACCAGCAGTCGACGTCTTTCAAACAAGAGCTTTAATGGAGGATTTAGCAATGCAACGCCTTTAAACAGAAGGCTTTCTCTTGGTCCCAGACAGCTGGGAACCAACAGCATCAATTCTGCAAATCAAGGAATATCTTACATAAAGGAAGGAAGAAAAATTCAGGGGCAAAAGATGTTTCTTCGACCTGACCTCTCTTCTCATCTTCGAGATGAAGCAGCTTCAGTTGTCTCATCATTTTCTGGGCCATTATCTCCCTGAATTCCAATTCGGACATTTGAATCGAAAATCACATGTCACGGGAGACTAGACAAACCTTATCAAGGACCATAATAGTAACTATTATTTCTGCAAAACAATAATTTACCTATTTGCATCAATTTCATAAGAAATAATTGTGTATCTATGTCTTGTACCAACACCCGTATCTAGAACAGAACCCCAAAGAACTGTCATTGCAATGAAAAATAATTATTCAGGTTTAAAACTATGTAGAGCTATGTTTTGTAATCAAGAAGCTTTGATTTTCCTATTCTATTGAAATTATGAAACATGATAATTTCCGATGGAAATTCTAAAATAATTTAATATAATCATAACAAAACCACTTACATTATAGAAATTAAACATGGTTCTATTACATTTAATTAATTAAAAGAAAAGAAGCCAAGTTTAGGACTCATTTATCAGAACCGGAACTTCTTCACTTGCCGCCTTAGCGAAAAACTGATCAATCCGGCGCGTGCCAGCCGGGGCTGGTTTATCAGTCACGGTGCGAGCACTGGTATTATCACTTGCAGGCTTCTCTGATGACTGAGCTGGCAAAGGAAGCGAATCTAAGAGAAAATCACTGGTAGGGTGGTGTCTTTTAACAGCGGCTCGGATGTGATCGAGTTTCACAATCTTTCGCTTCTTCTCGATTGCAACTTCTGCTGATTTCTCTGCGAGGAACCGGAGAAACAACTCGGTGGAGCTGGAGACGAGGAATAGAGCATCTGCATTGACCTTGTTGGTGTCTTTGTCGAGTTTCATGATTCTCTTGATCCGGCCTGTTGGGAATTCGGGTCGGGTTGTTGTTGTTTCTGTCTTGTTCTCCTCTGATTCTACCATCGGAGAATGTGAATTCGATTGGGGGATGGGGAGTTAGAGGGATGTATGCTTTGAATGTTTGATTTGGAAATGGGAGAAGGTTGAGGGGGGGAATTTATTTTTTAGGGTTTCATTGGCGGGAATTTGGGTTTTTTTCTAAAGCATGGTGGCCTTTTAGCGGGAAACACTATTTCTTCACGCGCACCAACGTGAGAGGGCTAAATAGTTTTTCTTCTTTTTTTCTTTTTTCTTCTTTTTTTCCATATCGTTTGATCCATTTACAATGTTTTTTTTTTAATATCAATAAAGTTTTATTTTATGTTAATATTTCAATATCATTAATTTTGTTTTTATAATTTATCTCTCAACAAAGTTTATATTTAATGATGATATCTATATTATCTTCTTCGTATGCTTAAAATCTTTTAATTAATTGAATTTTCTTTACTTTTCTTTTAGCTTTTTTAAATATTTCATAATAATTTTTTAATGTCCATGCAAATAGTTTATGGTTTCTGTCTATTTTTATATTATCATTATCGTAAATCTTGATAGTAAAAATAGAAAATATAATTCTTCATGTTTATAGATTTTTTTTAATAAAAAATCTAATGATCGTTAGCTTACGGAGGTGCGCTGGATATTTTGTTGGGAATTTTAGCAATTAACGAAAATAAAATGATATGATAATAAGTATTTAATTAATAAAAAATGATTTAGTAAAAAATATAAATTAAAAAGGTTACATAGTAAAGTATTTCCTAAAAAAAAGACAAATAAAAACTTTGCAAGTGTATTTTATAGAAAAATATAAAAAGTCATGAACTTGTTTTTAATAAAAACTTGAAATCTAAATTTACTAAAAATATCATATAACTTATTGATAGCTTATTTTTTAATAGAAAAAAATTTTTCATACATATTTATTACATTATAATTGTAAATTTTTGAGTGAAATATATAAAACACAACAAAAAAAATAAATTAATAATATGTCTGGGAATGTAATTACAGTTATTTTTTAAAATATTTTTTTATTTTAAAATACAATAAAATGATATTTTTTTATTTTTTAAAAATAATTTTTAAAATTAATATATCAAAACAATTTAAAATATAAAAAAATTAATTTTTAATAAAAAAATAAAATATTTTAAATTTTTAAAAAATATAAGTTAACCCGTATTCCAACGCTTTATGAAGAAATTGCAGCGAGGATATGGAATTACCTATCACAGGGGGCGGCGCTTGAGAACAGCACAAATTGAGCTGAGAATCACCTGTGCAAACCAAGATCTTCCACTTTATAACCCAAGAGAGGCATGAAATATGTAAGTGATGAACCTGTATTTATCAATATTTTTAAAAACAATTTTTCATTAAACTGAGCTTGTTTTAACAACGGCTCATGCTCGTGAGGGTTCTCGAAAAAAGAGTTGAGCTCAGACACAGGACGCACGGCCCGGCACCCTTGGGCTCGTGCAGTGCGCTTGAGTCCATGTATCTTTTGAGCCTAGTACGTGTCTTGACATTTCTTACACCCGACCATGATCTAGACACGATACTTGGTCCTCAAGATTTTTGTCTAATCCAAGTGTTTTTTAGCCAAGACCCGGATCTACATTTTTAGATGTCAAGAGTTTTTTTATAACCTATTATATTTTTATTTTATTAATATAAATATAAATAATATTTATCTAAAATTAATATTAATGTTATAACTATTTGTTCCCAGTCAATACTTGTGTAATAAATATATATTATTGTTAATAAATTATTATCATAGTTTTATACTGAAATAATAGGTTAAAATCTAGAAAATATAAATACTCCTAGTAAACATTTAGATAAAAAAATTATAATTTTATTCTCAAAACATTTATTTTTATATAAAAACAATAATAAACAACATTGATATTAAAATTTAATATTATTTATATTGTATTTTCATCAAAAATAATATTAATTTAAGTATTTTATGATACTCAAGTCCATTAAAAAAACAACTATTTTGCACGAATTGATATTGATATCTTTATATCAACTATCATTTTCCCTTGACATGAAGAATATATTTAATAGCATAAACACATGTTAAATTTAATAATTACGAGGAATCCCTGTATCTCGTTTAAAAAAAAAAAACAGTATCCAAGTGGAATTAAACTGCCATCGTTTTTAATATAATTCACATGATTCATGTAAATTTATGAGAAATCTACAAGAGAAAAATTATTAATTTTCTTCACGTCAAATAAGAACAGATTTCATTGAAATTAGAATACTTGATTGAAGATATTCTAACTCTAAAGTCTAAAGTTTTAATTATCTCTTGCGTTCTAAGATTTAAATCGAGTTACATTCACTTAAAAAAAAAAAAAAAAAAAAGGAAAAGATAGATGCCTAACTCCAAAAGTCCACAGTCAGCGGTCAAGCCGCATTAACATTTGTAGGCCCAGGTCCAACAACTGCTTCCTATTCGTTGTCTTAACGTGTGACGACGTGCATCACACGTGACAGACATAAAATCTTGACAACAAACAGTTACAAAGATTAAAGACCGTCACTCCTAACCTCAAACCCTAGCTATACCTCTGTTTCTCTCTCGAGGCATCATCACTCCTGACAGAGCATAAAAGAGAGAACTAAAAAAGCGAAAAAAAGGAACAACAACAGCCATGGAGTTCTCTCAAGATGACTTCGATCGTCTCTTAATGTTCGAGCACGCTCGTAAAACCGCTGAAGCTACCTACGCTAGAGACCCTCTCGATGCCACAGTGAGTACTCTATATTCCTTAAACGAACCGTCGTTTTGTTTAATTTCCTGTTTTTTCCGTTGTCAATTCTGCTCTTCTCCTTAAAAGATTTTTTTTATACTTGATTATCACCTGTGTGTGTCAGACCATATATATGTATCTCGTTCAGTATTTAGAGAACACACACTGGCTATCGCTTCAATTTTCATTCTGTAAATCATTGATGTATTATCACTATTTCTAGTGATTTGTTAGCATTAAAGAAGGGGGTTATGTTTCGCAGAACTTGACTAAGTGGGGTGAGGCATTGCTGGAATTATCGCAATTTCAAACTGTAGCAGAGGCAAAGAAGATGATAAATGGTACTATAGTTTATTCGTTGCTATAATTACCAATTCACAACTGAGCAAATTTTCTGGGATTTATGTTATTGGGACGGTGTCTTTATTATACAGATGCCATTTCAAAGTTGGAAGAGGCATTGATGTTAAATCCAACATCCAATGCCATGTGGTCTATAGGAAATGCCAATACTTCTTATGCATTTCTGACTCCTGATCTTGACGTAGCTAAAAGTTATTTCGACAAGGCAGCTAATTATTTCCAACAAGCAGTTGATGAGGTAATTTTGGAGTTATTTGGTGGGTTTTGATTCGAGGCACATGTTTAAGCATGTTAGTTTCTAGTGGTCTTTGGCGAGATGCAAGTTATAACTGCAAATTTGATATTTTTTAATACAGGATCCAAACAACGAGCTTTATCGTAAGTCCTTGGAAGTTTGCGCCAAGGTATGTGTCTCCTTCTCTTCTCACAAGTAAATGTGAGTGTAAACTGTTGTTTCTATTTGTGTATTTGGTGGTCTTGAAGCCTGCCCTTCTAAACTTCTGGTATGCAATTTACTAATTATACTAATTTGGCCCTCTATCTACTATTAAAACAGAAATCACCTAGCATTTTACATGAAAGCAGTGCGGAAAGCAGAAAGTACATCTTACGTTTGCAAATTTTTCTATTTGAGGTGTTAGCTCTCATGGAATCAAATATAAAAAACCACGACAATTATATTGATTGTTGCTATTGTCAGCTTCTTCAAATCTTCAATATTTTCCTTTTTATTTTGTGCACGGTATTCAGATTGAATATTGCAAATCAGGATTTAACTTTTCCAAAATCACTTCTGTCTATCCTGATCAAATGAACTCCACTTTTTTTATTATATGTTAGTACTATCTTCAAAGTGATCTGTTTGATTAATTATTGATGTGTGCCACTTCCTGTGTTCTGATGAAAGATGTTGTTGATGATATCTTCACAGGCTCCAGAATTACATACGGAGATCCATAAGCATTCAAGCAGTCAACAGATTATGGGTGGGGGGGGTTCTACTGCTTCTTCAAATGCAAAGGTGAGAAATTTAGGGGTTGATTGTTTCTAAGTTTTGCCCAAGTCAATACCTACTTTGTTGTTTACTCCATCCCATTCTTTGAAAAAAAAAGTGTGGTTTCCTTCCTACCCTCCCTCCTTTTTAAAAAAAAAAAAAAATAGGAAAAATAGTGAGGGGGGATTTTTTTATTGCAGCATAAAATTTCATCATATATGAGCTTTTCCTACTATACCGAGACTTGCAGATGGTTTCCTCTTTGAAACTATAGGGTTATTCTAAATTGAAAACCCAATAGGAGTTTTCTCTCTCCTTTTGGGATGAAAAGGAATCTATCAACAAAGAACACAAAAAATGCTGGCTTCAAACTGAAACCTAACGCAAAGTGTTCCCAATATCTCTGCATTTCAGCTAAAGAAACCAGTAAGAATATTTCAGATTTTTAGCATTCAGGGTTTGGTATCTTAAAATGTTGTATGACCCTTAAAATTTCTGATGGGTGCTCTTGTAAGGTAAAATAGGAAAGTAACCAAATTATTGAGACAATTGGAAACATTGTTATGATTAAATGGCAGAAATTCTTGTGATTGAAAGCCCAAGGGATATGTTGACATTCTAGTCCACATCTGGTGGAGTAAAGTGAATTAAATTGTAGCAGCAGTGACTTAGATTTGGCAGGAAAGAGAAATAATACTTGGACTGTAGAGTTAAATAAGTTCTCATACCGTGCCATGTTGGTTGTACCTTTCCCCCTTCCAAAGTCATGAGTTTGAGTCCTCTTGAATATAATAAGAAATTGTGAAGAGTCTACAGTTCTTTTGATTAAGGTGTCTTCCTATCTCCTTTCCACTTTTCTTTTCTTTTCTTATTTTTTATAAAAAAAATTGTAGAGAAGTATCTAGCAAATTAGCACGAGGAATTGTTAGTTTTTAACCCATTCTGTTATTGAACTTACAACGTTTGAATTGAAGTCTCTAAGATGCTGTAATGATAGTTTGGTCATCAATTTTCATGCGAATTATTTGCAATGTACAGATGATCAAGAGTCCTCTAGTTTCACTCCGTGGTTCTTGCTCCATATTCTCTTTGTTTTCTTTTTTCTTCCAAATCACGTGATATTGAATATAACACAAGATATTTCCGCAACATGAACACTATATCTACCACTGTGGTTTGCAACAACTATGAACTGCTTGCCCTCAATGGCACTTTGCGATTTAGATTGGGGTCCTGACAGCATGGAGGTTTTCCACTGATAATTTGTACAACTTCTGTCATTGTGCACATGGGTTGTTGAATTTTTTTTAACAAATCGACTTGGATGCACAAACTTCAAATTGACTCTAAAGGTTGCATGCTGCTACGCGCATGCTATTCATACATGTGTAGTGCATTGGTGTTTTCCTTGCATGCATAACTTATGCTTATGGTGGAAGAATGTCATTGATTTCACTTATCCAAATGCTAGGTTGGTCAATCAAGTTTTTGTAAGTTCCTAGGGTAAGTCAAAACCTTATTTATGTGTTTCCTGCTGCCTACCTTCATGAAACAGTCAACAATTTGAGCTTAAACTCTTTTCTTCATTCTGGTTAAAGCTCTTTGTGGTTTCTTGTTGTTGATGGATATCTCAAGTTCGACATGATGTAAGGTTCTCGGCATATGCTAAGTCCCCAAAAATCTAGATAAACACATCAAATCCATAGTTTGTAATGCAGTTTACATACTATCTTTTTCCAAGGATTTGGTTCAGGAAGTGATGGTTGGGAATGGGTTAATATTGAGCTCTAACCAACTGTTTTCCCGCAAGTCACTGCATTAAATTTTATCTCAAAACACTCCCTATTTATTTCTTAAAGCATCATAAGACATTTTTTAATTCTATTTCAGGGCTCCAAGAAGAAGACAAACAGTGATCTGAAGTATGATATATTTGGATGGATTATCCTTGCAGTTGGCATCGTTGCATGGGTGGGGATGGCGAAATCCAATGTTCCTCCTCCTCCAAGATAAGCATGAAGTAAATACGCCAATATCTTTGCAAGAATGTTCAAGTATTGATCAAAAGATTCCAACTGGAAGGCATGTAAATTCAGTTATACATGTGGTATGCTATCCGCATGTTGATTTTGACCTTTTGGTTTCACTAATGCTTATTCGGCTAGGATTATCATTTTCATGCAAATTTTTATTATTTATATCCGTTGACAGTCTTTCAAGCCTTTTCTGTTTCCCTCGTACTTTCATTTGCTTGGGGTGGTTTGATGTCATGAAAGCCCTGCCACCTATAAAAAGGTCTTTGAAATCCACCCTGTTGCGTCTGTCATTAGTTTGGTGCCATGACTAATGCAACCATGTATCACCTAGAACTGAACGCTTGCGAATTTATCTTGGTGGATCCATTTTTCTTCATCGAAACCAAAATTAAATGTTGTAGCTGGCAGGCAAACTGCTCCTATAACACACAGAATCCAAGAGGAGAGATTTAATTCTAGATCTTTTGATTCTTATGTGAAAAATAAGGGAGCTTGGCGAACGGGTTTTTGACCGTGGTAAGAAGTATGGATGCTCAGAATGACAGTGAAAATCAGGAAGCAATATGATGGCTGGTAGGAACCATTCTCTTTGATTACCCGATGCTATATTTTATCCCCTTGATTAAAAGCTTGATTCATGCATAGCCTATGCAGTGTCATGTAGCTGCCTCGGTGAATTGTCTATGGCTGTAGATGTGATGACTGACGCACTTGAGTTGTAGAGGCCAACGAGGCCTGAGGTCCATGGGCTTGGTGCTTGATTGATCTTAAAACATGGTGGTGATGTTAAATTTTGCTCTTGATAACTTATTCATATGCCATGCATGAAGATCTCTTGCCTCTAGTTTCCCAGGTATCAGGGAAGCATGTCAGGGAATCTCTACGTGTGTTTTCTTGGATGGAACTGCAAATACGATGCCTGTGAATAAATAAAACCTCGAGTTTCTGAACTGTATACCTCCTAAATGACGCTCTCAAATTAAACCCTCTATTCATTGGCAGGTCATGCTGAGGAGTGCAGTTTCTTCGGGTGGAAACACTATCAGGCACGATAATTAAACCCAGCTTGACTTGAAACCCACCCAGCTCTACTTGAAACCCTGCCTACTTGGCATGGTTTGGGCTGAGTTAAAAAAACAGAAGTCAACTTGGAGTTGATCTTCTTTGAATGTTTGACTCGGTAAGTTTCAGTTGATTTGGTCAAAATCAGGTTTGAATTTTTTAGAAAAAAACTAAAATTTCCTTCAAAATGACGTCTTACAAAAAATCTTGACTTGATTAATTATCTCAACCAATAACCTATTACTTGCTTCCAGTGATATGAACCGAGTCGAGTTTAATACGTAAAAATAAAATCATGTTTAATTTTGTTTTCTTCGAACTTTCTCTCTTTTATTTTTTACATTTTGCTGACCACCGTATGCGGCCAGTGCGTATCTATTGTTTGAGAAGGTATACATAATCCACCAAAAGATGGGAGATGCAACCGTGGTCCGTGGCCATTTAATTGTAGCCTATTTTATTTTAATCTTTTTCCCTATTTGGCTTCCACGCTTGTTCTCAATGGGATCCATTGTCGTGGGCAAAGGCTTCTTTCTTCTTTAAGTGAAACCATATTCTCGGTGGCATTTACCATTATTCAACCGCATCACTCGGTGCTCCAATGCACCTATAATTTGGTTCCTCGTTTCTCCAACTGTAATTTATTTCTTCTAGTCCATAAAGCACCCGAGTGATTTAAATCTCGATCACAAGGTTTCTGACTTGATTTTGAATTTTATAGCAGGAGACATCTTCAAGATGCACCCCATGTTTTAGTTTTTGTCTTGCAGGTCCAGTTAGCTATTTTTTAGCTTAGCATGCTGCTGTTGCAATTATTTGTATTCTATGTAGCTATCATAGTTATGATTACTTTTAACTGATTGTAATCTTTTTTTTTAATGTGGATGTCCGGGTTAACTTGCGCATATCTCGACTAATTTCATGATCCTGAAGTTAACGATCATGTAAATCTCTAATGATCCTAAAATTTATGAAACTCAAACTGATAATTTCTAAAAAAACAAATTTAAAATCTAACCAATTAACTTACTAACATCAAGATTAACTGCTGGTAATTTTTGTTTGGCCAACAGCAGGATTGTCTTTCTCTGTGATCAGGGTACAATTATACCGGATAGTTACGGCATCTGATGCCAAATTTATGATTCCTTGGTGGAATCATGATTTTCTTTTGCCGCTGCAGGTCCACCGCATTCTCTTATTAGTATGTAGTGGTGGGGGCTAAGCTGGCAGATTCATGGTGGACACCTTTCTATGAGTGGAGAGAAATCTCACTACAATTAAGGTTTGTTTTATTTTATTTTTTTCCCACGAGGGTGCAAGTACTATGATAATGCTAAATTAGCTACAAGTTAACTAAGCATTCCACTTTGATTTAGCTGTATTGGGTGCTCTTAAAGGGACGCTCCCAGAAGATGTGATGGCTGCCGCAAAGACACCTTACTTTTGTGTAGTTGTTAACTCCACCCTCTTTTATTGGTTCCTATTGGTGAAGTTGTATTGATAGCTTTTCTCTTTAGATTTGTTTTTCTGCAACACCTTTCTGGCCCTTCTGCGGTTCTTGCTTCCATTAGTTTCTGGAGAAGCAATCTATACAGGACTTAGTGGGGTGCTTGATATTACCTCCAGCTTAGCTTGAAATAAAGTAGAGCACCCATTATCATTATTATTCTACTATATTTTAAAGCGTTATCGTTTGCTTTGTTCTGAAGGATATGATATGCTGATTTAGTTACAGGCCCCAGTCGTATGAATGCTTTTTGTGTGGAGAAGCATGGAAACTGCTTGATATTTGCACCAGGAAATGCTTCCGTTGGCAGAAGTTTCTCTGTCTATATATGATTGTGGTTAATTTGTCCAAAACAGAACGGAAGAGACAGTGGGTGTGTGCATGCTGAAGACATGATTTGTGGCCTAGTAGAGCGACTATGGTGGGGATTTCTCCCCCCTTCTTCAAGGAGGGACTATCGCAGTGTTTGTCTATTTTCAATTTACTTGATCGATCCTTGGTTGTTCTTGCATGTATTGTGCCTGCAATTCAAGTCCCATTTTGCTTTAAAACTTGCTGGGACCACACCATACATACAGCTTTTGATCATGTCATGAGACAAGCAGTTCAACATGTGCAAGGGTTGGCTTTTGATCAGTTCAGAAGACTCGTCAATTTCACTACCTCATTTGATGATCAAAACCTGAGGAAATATATCCATGTTTAATAAAATCTTGTTCAGGAGCCAATAATCCTGAGGAATTTAATGATGAAAACCTTGTGGAAATACATGTTCAAGTACAGAGAGAACATTTCTAATCCAGACAACATATGCGAGGGTTGGCTTTTGTAAGATTGCTCTCTTGCATCAGTCACTTTTGTAAAGATTGGATACAATCTATTTATAGGTGAGGCCGAGTTTCTCTCCATTTTCAACAAAGGCTGCTCTACAATATGTACACATATCCCATGCGTTTGCTTTTTTCAAAGGCGTGGTAGAAGTTCAGAAGAGGTCAATTATGAATGTCAACTGATTTTGTTAATTGATTTTCAAAGTAATTTAAACTAATTTTTGGTTTAAAATATATTTAAAAATACTTTTTATTTTTTTAAAATTATTTTTAACACCTACAAATCTAATTTAAAAATATAAAAAAATAATCTTAAACAAAAAAAATCAAAAAATCATGAAACACGGTTGCACCGCAACCCTAGCAAACAAAAAAGCATAGTCTTAATCTTGAGAGGTAGCTCAACTAATTAAGTTCTGAGTTTGCTTTCCAATAATTATGAGTTCAAGTTTTTTTAGAACTACAAAAAATGTATATGATTATTAATTTTAAAATGTATAAAATTAATTAAAATATATATAACTGATTTAAATACTCACCTTAAGAGAGGAAAAAAAAAAAAGAGGAAAAAGCATAGCCTTTATGCCTGTGTGTGTCAAAGCGCATAGTTAAAAGGTATGGCTGCGTTGGGCTGTGAACGAAAGAGGAATAGAAGATATGCCTCCCCAGTTTATAGTATCGGGGAAGGTGGAGTATATTATACGTGTGTTCGATTAGGAGGAAATCACAAATTCGATTTTTTTTTTCGGTTAATGCAATGTAATTAATGTAATAGAACAATTTCCTAGGAACATGTGAATAGCTTAATTTCTTGGGTTTAGCTGTCTTAACGTGCTATATATATATATATATATATAGACACACACACTCACACACCATGGTGTTTATTAACTAATTAATTAGTTTGAAGTACAAATACTACCCATCCCATTCCTTAGTTTTCACTTAGGAAAATAAGTTGGTGAATGTAGTAAAATCATTTCCTGTATTTAATCTCACTTAATTACTTAGTCAGTTGAGTGCCTCTGTGAAAGAGACGGTGTTTCAAATAAGAGGGCCAGAGAATTCCCACACAATCATATTTTATTATTGGAAGCAATAATATCCTGCTTAGTTATTAAATTTGTTATATATTCTATTGATTTGTCAATTCAAAATCTTGGCTAAGCTAGATTCTTTTTTCAAATTATTTTAAAAATTAACCCGATCAAACTTTTTTAAAAAAACTCAAATAAACTCTTGTTAAATATAATATAGTCAATTTCAAAGATCTTTTCTAAAGATTTTTATTCAAAATAATATTATATTTTATTGAAAGCAATAATATCTTGTATAGTTATTAAATTCGATATTCTATTGATTAGCCAATTCAAAGTCTAATTCTAGTTAGATTTTATGTCAAATAATTTTTAAAATTAACCTAGTCAAGCTTGAATGATAAGAAAAAACAATTCAGGATGGAACTAAATTCATGTTAGGCATGATGTGGTCAACTTCAAAGATCTTTTCAAAGATTTTTGTTCAAAAAAGTATGTTGTTTTTAAATTTTATTTAAAATGATAGTGTTTAACAAACTCATATCCGACATACCCTAAACTTGCAAGCATGGTCTTTTGTCATTAAAAAAAAAAGAAAAATATAACAGCATCGGAGGGTAAAGAACAAAACCTGGACTCATTGATGGAGGTAAGAGGAGGACACGAAAATGGTTGTCACTTTCGAGTTAAAAACGAGGTTTGTGCATTGATGTGTCGATCTTGTAAAAAAACTATCTCAATTTAATAGCTTAAGCTATAAAGTGAAGCCCAATATATAATTTATATTATTCTCTAACACACACTCTCAAGTAAAAATCTTTTGGGCTTAAAACTTGTACAGACCCACATTACTTTATGTTTAATTTTTATCAAATAAATAAGGATAGTAAGATTTGAACTCATGACCTCTTAGTTATGAAGGCTCTGATACTATATTAAATAAATATCTCAATTTAATAACTTAAATTATAATATAAGTTTCTAAGATATTATTTATATTATTCTCTAATTAAAAAATATATATTCAATAAAAAACAAAAAAGAATATTGCGAAATGCCACCAGAGCACACATGCAGAGTAGAGCTGAGGGCTCACTCCTCAGTGTAAAGGATGCCTTCAAGGGACAATGGTGGTGGCACCATTATTGAGAAACTGGGATTCCCACCCCTCCATGATTAAGCCATGGCATAATTCTTCAGATCTTCTCTACACCTGTCAGACATCTCAAAATGGGATGGTTATAAATGAAGGAGAGACATAATATGTTGAGAACGAATATTAATGACGACCATATCTAGAGATTATTCGGTGATTATGTTCACCATGGACCACCACCCAATTAATTATGTGGATGTCTATTAATTCTTCTTCTCTTCTTTTCTACAAAAAAGAAAAAAGAAAAAAAAAAGTGGAATATAGACGAGTCCAGATCATTCCTGACAGAATAATATTTATAAATATTTGGATGGACTCGACAAGGTTTCCATCCTGTCTGCTTTTCGAGACAGGAGATTGAGTATCATTAGCACTAAGCCTTTGTTAGCGAGACGACTGTTAGCACGCCATAGCCAATGTCATCCGCTTGAAGGAATAAAGCGACTGCATTTTTAAGTGACCGTACGGACAAAATAGGAACCCACTAACTTCCCTTTATCTCAGTTCTAAGCATTATAATATTCTAATTTTCCATATCGATTTCCTTCTTTTTTACGATATCGCAGCCGACATGAATCGCAGCCGACATGGCTTGTGTGTTTGATATTGTGATAATTTTTATAGTTATGATTTAAAAAAAATTATTTTATAAAAAATATTTTTAATTAGGGTTGGTTTGTTATTTATATATATTTGGTTAAAATTGTGATTAAATAAAAAGTAGTTTAATGTGTTTAGTTAAACATGCTTTTCAAATTAAGATTATAAAATAACTAAAAAATATATATATTAATATTGATGATTTTTAATTTAAATATTATAGATTTAACTACCACTATTACATCATTAAATAAATAATATTTTATATCAAATATTTTTAATTGTTCCATTAACTTATTTACAATTTCATCACGTATGAAATTCATCTAATAAGGACTATATTTTTCATGGTTTTTTGAGCATGCAGTAAAATCAAGTAAAATATTATGAGAAACAAAATTAGAATTGCGATCAAATTCTACAGATACTACATCATCATGCGATCTCCTTTCAATTTATGTAATGTTATTGAATAATATTAAATACTAGTTTTTGAGTAAAACACAATAAAAAAAAATTAAAATTTTTTTCCGGTCAGACGCGGTTCAATAAACAGTTGAGTCACTGTTCACATGAACGGTGACCCGTGTATTAATTTACCTGGCACTGTTCATGTGAATAGTGCCAAGTAAATTAATCTACTTGGCACCGCTCAGATGATGATGATTGCCAAAGAAATATTAAAAACTCCTACTTGAGCTGAAGAAAGGAAGCAAACAACAAATTGGATGGGCTCTTGAGTTTTTTCTTTCTCTTGGCAACAAGCAGGCATAAGTGAAAAGCATCAATTTTTTGTTTCATCAAAATCGGCGGTACAAACTCAATTTTTAGTGAAACCCGTCTCCAAAATCTGAGTTCAAAATGTTTACCAAACAGTTATAAAGTGTGGTTTAAACAAAACACAGTTCCAACCACAATACCAAACAGTTAGATAGGTGTTTAGGGTTGTGATATAAATTACTTTTTATTTAAAAATTTTTTTATATAAATAAAAAATATATTATTTTAACTTTTACTAAATCAATGTTTGAAACACAATTACGCATAGGACTCGATGCAAAAAAGCAAAAGTTATTTAACTAACACAGTAATTTATTTTTTTGGTGGTTGAGCAGAAAGTATAAACTATTACAATACTCTAAATTTTTATCAAGTTATTTTTAAAAAAATATTATTTATGTATATTGAGAAGATTTTGATTGTTTTAAATAATAATTTCAAATTAAAAAAAAAAAAAAAAGAAACTAGCTAGCTATATTAAGAGTAAAAAGATATATAGCGACAAGGTCTCTAGCCTAGTCAGCTTTAGGACATGCATTCGTGCTTAGATAATTTGCATTTTCAGCAATTAAAATTATATTTCCAAGTGAAGCCTTCAGATATCATAAAATAAGCATAATTGTCCTCGTACATTGATGTTGAATTATGCATAAAGTGACCTTTACAAATCTCTCGCGCGTGCTAAGAATATTAATCTCTCTACAGATCTTTATTATCTTTCTTCATCATTTGGTATATGATTGGAATCAATGTATAGTTTCAAAACTTATTCTACTAGTGTATCAACGTGTCTATTATAAAATATCTGAAGCATATTTTCTTTGAAACAAAAAAAAAATTCCTTTTCAAGATCGAAAAACTTTAATTATAGTAAAATATTCTCAAGTGCCTAGATTTTTCATTTCAATTTTTTTTTTTTTTTTGGCCAAGTAGTCTTCATGAACCGTTATTTTATCTACATATACAACAAATATAGTAATCTTACTCAACTGTCTTTTTATAAACTACTATCAAGAATTTTTCTATCAGTAATTACAGTGGAAAAATAAAAAATAAAAAAATTCAAACAAAACAATCACGGGTAATTTTTATCAAAAAAATTAACTTGATGGTAAAGTACATCCTTAAATATGCCAACAAAAAAAATTTCTTGGTATATACTGATGAAATTACATATGGTAAAAAAAGAGAAATCATATGGTGATGTGGTATTTTTACCGACAGAATGACTGATAGAATAATTTTATCGGTCATTCCATCAATAATATTTAATTTATGACCGGTAATATTTAACATTTTTATATTATAAAATAAAATATTTTTATTTAACAAATGCAACTTCAGATTTACAAACATTGAAGTTGCAAAAACAATAACATCGATCTTTAAATCATCGATGAGAATTCTATTGTTTCAATTAAGTCATATATCCATACATCCTAAATGGAAACCGCAGGTTGATGCATGGTTTTCAAGGTTTCCAAAATATTAACTTAAATAAAAAAAAAATTTCATGTTAATTCGGTTAGTTTATTGAAATTACTAAAATTTCTCTTTTATAAATTTTCACTACAAGGAAAAATTTGAATGGGAGAGAGCTAATAATAATATTGTGAGGAGGATTTAAGAAAATCACACTGCAACTAAGTAAAATCAAAATTAGGATAATTTTTTTTTTCATTTACTAACAGATAATCTATTGGTAACATATAAGTTGTGTGATTTTTTGTACGAAGCTCAAAAAAAAGAAAAAAATCCGATAGAAAGCGAGCTTCCAGCCTGTAATGACGTGGCGATTTAGAGGGATTTTAGACCACCATATATCTCGGAGGTTAATTGTATGGGTGGAATACATTCAACATGTGATGTCTGCGAACTTCACGTGACTGTCACAGTCCGATGCGAAGAACCGACACCGACATGTTCACGATTCCGTTACCATACACACCGATGACTCCATTCTATTTTTTTTGCATGCAAAGCAGATGGTAAGATATTTTTTATAAATATATTTAACTGACACAATTTTTATCTCGCAGGCTACGGTTCTTAGACGCGAGCCCAGCTCGATAAAGCTTTTTGTTGAAATGCATGTGTAGAGTGATGACCGTTAAAAAGAAATGTAACAGTCCATGGATAGTCGAGTTCAACACTTTGTAATATGTTGGTTTTCAACCATTTTTTATTAAATGTAATTTCCTTCAATTTAATGATTTTTTTTCTTTTCATGATGAGTATAACAGCTGCTTAAAAGAGAGATACGAGGACGATCCTTTGACCGATCGAATATCGATCTCAATTTATGGTTGGAGGTAGGATCGTTTCGTGGGCCCGGTATAAATTAGGTGCACGGAATCTCTAACACTACGGCCAAAAACTTGCGGATGGCCCGTAGTGTTTCGAACACTGGATGCTTGCAATTAATTCCGAGCATTCAAACTCCAGAGTTCGCGGCGATGTTAGACCAACAAGTACAGGATCGAACAACTCATCTCAATGAAAAATATGAACAACTCACTGCAAATTATGAATAATTCTGCCGAGTGGTAATGGAGTTGAGATCACATATAGGCGATCCATTTGGTCCTCCTTATTGGCCACACGGTCTCAGCGACGACTAGCCTCCTCCTCCCCTAGCGCCGCCTCTACTTTAAATTTATTGTATTTGAACTGTTTAAAATGTTTAAGTTTGTAGTAAATATTTATTTTTTATATTATTTTAATTTCTTTTTAAATATTTTAATTTTATTTCATTTTAATTATTTTTCTACTTATGTTCAATATATTTTTTAAAATATATATTTTAAATTATTACTGATAGGGTTACCGATAGAACGCTTCTGTCTGTATGGTTGTGTAGAAACGGAGGCAAAACTCGAAAATCATTAAAATCGCATAAAACTTGTTCAAAATCGCATAAAACCATAACAACTCGCAAAAACGTTAAAAACGTTACGTTTTCACGACTTCACATAAATGTCACCGGACCAATTGACCAAATGCAAAATTAGAAAAGTAAAAATTTTGACTTCGTCCCTGTCTCACAATCTCTTTTCTTTCCCAATTCCCACCCGACCAGGTGACCACCCTTACTCTACCGGTGACTTCGTATCTGTCTCACACTCCTTGACTCCAGACTTCGTCCAATCGTCCCCTCCCTTCCCTGTCTCACACTTTCCCAGTCTCTCTGAGGACCCTGACTCCTCCCCTTTTCCCTTTCCCCTTTCCCCAGCAAATTCATAAATCACTCCCCCCCCCGATTCGCAGCGTTCTTGGCGAGACGAAGGTAAGAATTGATTCTCAATCCCAAGCTTTGTTTTTTCTGTCTAATAGTGGTGATTAGAGACAAAAAATGATCTGGGTATGCTGTGAAATTCACTGTTTATCTTCTGTGAAACCTCACACTCACACCTATGCTCTGTTTGATCTTGTTTGCTTTGGTGTTGCAGATTCAACGAAGCAAGGAAGCAACGAAGCATTCCAATTTCCAGGATTGCAGGTATTTTGTAAATCCAAAAACTGCAAACTTTAGAGCAATTGATGCTCCTGTTTGGAATGCCTTTTGCATTTAATTTATCTAGGCTTTTTGTGTATTACTAGATAGCAATTTAATATGGACTGCATCTCTCAAATGGTATCATCCTGCAAGGCTTTGATTTCGTGATATTTGGTTTACACTATATTGAGTGTATTCTGTTTTCCTTTTTTCATGAGAGAGAGTGTAACTGTGTAACCATTTGCATGCTTTGGCATTGCACTTGTTCTTTCATATTTCCTTGTCAGAATCGTGTCCAATATATAACCTAGATGCTACAAGTTGATGATTACTACACTAGTTTTTGTTTCAATGATTGAGGCATTTCATTAAGCTTTATGCATTTTAAGTAAATATGATGAACAATCAGTTTTTTGCCAGTATATCAATCAGTTAAATGTGATGAACAATCATTTTAAGTAACGCAATTGGTCTCCTTTAGCTTCCTTATTCCTTTGTTCTACCAAATCATGCAAATATGCACCCATTCCACTGCTATTTTTAGCTTGATCTTGATACATGGAGTTGTTGGCTTTGAAAACTTCTTAATTACTGTCCTGATCTACCTAGTGATATATAACCTTTAGGCTTGTCTAGGCATGCTTATACTTGAACTTTTATTGTCTACTGTTCAGATTGCTTGAATTTCCCCATAAGAGTGGTGTGTGAATGTATAATCTTAATTATGTCCAATATTATAGCAAGAGTGGTTTTGAACTGTAGGATACATGGCATCTAAAAAAACTACAAGTGGCAATAGACTTAACGTGGGATGGCAATATGGTATAGATGTTGATAAGAATTCAAAAAGAGTGCAGTGCAAGTTTTGTCAGAAAATTATTAGTGGAGGCATTTACCGTTTCAAGCATCATGTGGCTTGCACTCAAAAGGATGTTGAGCCATGCCAGCAAGTACCAGAAGATGTAAAGAAGATAATTTTGAATGTTCTGGTAAAAAATCAAGAAGCATCTGAGAAGAAAAGAAAGGCTTTCCAATGTATTGGAAAAGATAAAGATAATGATGAAGGGAATGAAATTACCTCAGTGGACAAAGGAAAGAGAGTAGCGAGTGGGAGTGGAAGTACACAAACCACCATCAATCAACTGCTAAAAAAGGATCTTAGAGAATAAGCATGTCTACAAATTGCAAGATTTTTCTACACCAGTGCAATTCCATTTAACTGTGTGAAAAACCCTGAATTTGTTAAGGCACTTGAATTGGTTGCAAAGCAGAGGTCAAGTTTTAAGCCTCCATCCTACCATGATATTAGAGAGAAGTATTCGAAGCAAGAAGTAGATCATACGATTAACTTGCTTGGGGAGTACAAGTTAGAATGGAAAAAAACAGGTTGCTCAATAATGTCTGATGGATGGACTGATAAGAAAATGCCTTCTATTTGCAACTTTTTGGTTAATAGTCCTAAAGGGACAATTTTTTTTATCATCCGTAGATACCTCTAATATATCCAAGACTGCTGATAAAGTATTTGAGATGTTGGATGCTATTGTGGAGAGGATTGGAGAGGAAAATGTGGTGCAAGTAGTAACTAACAATGCTGCAAATTATAAGGCAGCAAGGCAATTGTTGATGGGGAAAAGAAAATGATTGTTTTGGACACCATGTGCTGCCCATTGTATTGACTTGATATTGGAAGATTTTGAGAAGAAACTAGAGGTCCATCAAGTAACTATTGCTAATGGGAGGAGAATCACCTCATACATATATTCAAGAACTATTCTCATTTCCATGCTTAGACACTTTACAAAAGGAAAGGATTTGATTAAGCCTGCTGCCACTAGATTTGCTATTGCATACTTAACTCTTGGATGTTTGAGTGATTGTAAGATACAGTTGATGACAATGTTTACTTCCATCCAATGGAGGTCATGTAGGTTTTCAAAAACAGAAGAAGGGAAGCGAATTCAAAGTTGTGTTTTGGACAGCAAGTTTTGGCATGATGTTACTACATGTATTAAGGCAACATATCCTCTGATAAAAGTTCTTCGATTAGTTGATTCAGATGAGAAACCAGCTATGAGTTTTATATATGAAGCAATGGATCAAGCAAAATAGAAGATACAAGTGAATTTTGGTTTTATGAAAAAAAGGTATTGCTTATATATCTTGCTAATTATTTATTTACTACTATCAGTTGATTATAATGTTTACCAGCTAGGTCATGTAATGTTGATGATAATATTCTTATTTTTATTTTGTAGTTATATGCCTATATGGAATATCATTGATGCAAGATGGGAACTTCAACTTCACAGACCTTTACATGCAACAGCATATTATTTGAATCCTCATTATCATTATAATTCTAATTTTAAAGTTAATGCCAACATTAAAATTGGATTATATCAATGTTTAGAAAGGATGGTGCCCGATGCAAGTGAAAGGTGTAAAATTGACTTGCAACTTGATTCATTCAAGGATACAAGTGGGTTGTTCGGTATTGAGGTTGCCAAGATAACAAGGGATAAAAAGACTCTAGCTAAATGGTGGGATTCTTACGGGGATGAATGTCTAGAGCTACAAAAATTTGCAATTCGAGTTCTAAGCTTGACTTGTAGTTCATCTGGATGCGAGCGAAACTGGAGTGCATTTGAGATGGTAAGTTTTTTCCTTTTTAATTTTAATGTTTTTATATTTTATAAGAATTTTATATGGTATTAATTTGAATTGCTTACGTAGGTTCATACAAAACGAAGAAATCATTTGCATCAGAAAAAAATGAATGACTTGGTATTTGTAATGTGCAATATGAAATTAAATGATAGCCAAGTCAAAAAGCAAGCTAATGATTTTGGTGAAGTTTTTGATCATCTCTCATCTAATGATGACTGGATAACCGAGAGAGAGAAACATGATGGTTCATCCAACTTTGATTTGCTTGGTGTCATTGATAGTGCAACACGAAGGAAAAACGGTAAAGAAGATGAAAGTGATGATGAAGAAAATCTTAATGATGTTGGGATGGAGTGTTACGGAACTGAAGATGATTTAGAGATTCAGAATGATGTCAATCCAGATAATTCAAGGAGCTTGGAGTTAAATATTGTTGACAATATTGGTGTTGGTCCTGGTACTAGTAGTAGCACTAATATTCCTAATATCGGTGATGGTACTAGTAGTAGCAGTAATAATCCTTTAGATGGTAATGATTTTGATGACTGTTTTAGGAATAATGAGGGAGACAAAGGCAATGAGGGTGTGTTTAGTTTACATGACACACCCACAGACTGTTTGTTTTAGGTGTGTTAACTTTTAGTTATTGAAATACTATGGACATGTATGAATTTTTATTTGAATTATGTATTTTAAGATGTTTGGATGTTTGTATTGTTTATTTTATTTTTATTTAAATTATGTATTTTAATATGTTTGGATATTTGTATTATTTAAAATATTTTACTTGTGATTTTACGATTTTAGTTAAAATATTTTACTTCTGATTTTACGATTTTTAATTAAAATTTTTTACTTCCGATTTTACGAGTCGAGTTTAAATTATATGTTTCGTGTCGTGTCAAAAAAGCGTTTTTGACAACCTTGTCTGTCTGTATACTCCAGAGAGTTAGAAAAGAATTACTGTAAATGTCACTACTACTATTAACTCTCCGACGACATTACAGATGGTATTTCATTAGTGATAAGTTATATTTATCGATGGATATACTGATAGAAAAATAAAAGCATTAATGAAATTACATACGGTTTTCTTGTTGGTAATATGTTAAATTTACCAATAGAATGAAGCGGGTAGATTTTTTTTGGCATACTTTGTCTATCTATAAATCCAAATCCATCGGTAAATTTATTACCGATGGACTCACAAACAGATCATAAATTACCGACAAAGATTTTTTTGATTAATTATTTTTGTCTGTGATTTTATCAGAAAAATACATAGTGACGAACCGTAAAAGTAAATACCAACAAAAAGTTTTATTGGTCAAATTGTTTAATCTGACAGTGAATATGTGATCTAAATTGTCATGATACTATGTTTATAAATAGAAAGAAAATATTTTTCTGTTTTTTTATATTTAAAACACGAGGAGAGAGCTATATATATATATATATATATAATACAAACTAAATTAACTTAAAAAAATAATTATACAAAAAATCATGAATCCAACAATAAAAAAATTACTCTAAATCCATAAACAAGAAATAAAGAAATCTCAGCATATAATTCACTGGTTCTAGTGCCGCAACATGCCTTTGTTTCTCCCAGCATCCAAAGCTTATGATGGGGTCCAACAGAAGCTTAGATTTGTCCCATAACCACAAGAACCTCAGCTCCTAGCTAGCTAGTTGACGAGCTGGGCATGAGTGAGTGCTATTATTATATTATTATAATAAATACAAGATCATGTACTTTAAAGATTTATGTTGGGCATATTTTACTTTTATTCCTATAAATTTATCATCATTTTCACTTCTGTGACTATCCGCATAACTTCATTGCCGAGATTCTGACCTTTACCCATACTGAGCTGAAAACTTTAAATGAAAGTTTTTATTCGGCAACTGATTGTAATTTAATTATTATTGTTATTTTTTAAAGTATTTTTTATTTAAAAATATATTAAAATAATTTTTTTATTTGTTGAAATTTATTCTTAATATTAACGCATTAAAATAATTTAAAATAAAATAAATAAGTAAAAATTTAAATAGCACATTTTAAATGCAAACACAGACACACAATTAATGTTTGCAAGCGATATAACTTCTGTTTTTAATATATTTTAAAAATATATTTAGTTATAAAAAATATTAAATTAATATATTTTAAATTTTTTAATATATTCATATAAAAAATAATATATTTTTAAATAAAAAATACTTATAAAAAACATCTATATAACATATTATAAAACCTTAAATAAAAGTCAATGGCTGTCTGCCGCGAATCAGGTGGCGTATAATTGCATTGCATTTGACGAACATCCAAACTTGTACTTGATTGAATAAAATGAAAATGGTGTGTGTTGCATTGCAGACAATTAGTATTGGTGTGTACTTAGGCCTATTTGTTTGTTTGCAGAAAAAAATTTATAAAAGAAAATCTTACAAATTAAAAAATTTAAAATTTAAAAAGTAATTTAAAAAAATTTATTAAAATAATAAGAACAAATATTACTAATTAAAAAGTTAAACAAGAATGGAATTGAAAAAAATCTAATTTTATAAATTATCTCAAATAAAATAAATAACAATAAAAATAATAGAGATCAAATCTAACAGATTAAAAAATTAAAAGATGATGAAATTAAAATAATAATAATAATTACAATTTCATAAATTATTAAATAAAAAATTTCAATTAAAAAAATGATAAGAGAAAAGTAAATAACAATCATTAAAATAAAGATCAAAGTTAATATAAAAATCAAATTTTAAGGGATGAAATTGAAAAAAAAATTAACAAAATATATAGTGGTCAAAAGTTTGATGACCAAATTTGATATAATCAACAAATAATATGATATTTTCAAATTTTTCACAACTTCTGAAAAGTATTTCCCGCCTAAAATGAAAGGAAAACACTTTCCTGAAAATGAAGTCAAATTTTTCTTTAATAAAAAAATATTTTTTTGTTGATCGAAAAGTGTTTTCTATTGACCAACCTTTTTAATATTAAAAAAATTAAAAAATAATTTTTCAAAAAACAAACATTACTAAAAAGCCCTTCGTATACTAATTTATTGTGAGATTTTATTATCCAAGACCTGAGCCACACGTTCCCGAAAAGTTATATAATTCAGTTGATATCAGTCTCTTTTCTTTCTTTTCAAGAGATCGCGAGCTCAAATCTTTTCTGAATAACTAAAAAAAATTATAAACCGTGCGTTTAATTATCACATGTACAAACGCTTTCACTTTTTTGTCCTTTTCTTTTACTCCTCTTTCCTCTTAAATGTCTTTATATGTGATAATATCTCACAACTAAAAACACATGAAAATAATCTAAATAACTAAAAAAAAAAACTTTAAAATGGATTCGCCGCCAGATTTGATTAGCATTTTAGTGGTCGAGGATAACATCGAAGCTTCTTGAAATCAATAATTGTTTTTTAAAATGTTTTTTTATTTAAAAATATATTAAAATAATATATTTTTATTTAAAAATTATATTAAAATAATATCTTTTTATTTTTTAAAATTTATTTTTTTATTAACACATTAAAACGATATAAAAATACAAAAATAAATTAATTTAAAACAAAAAATAAAAAAATATTATTTTTAAAAACACTTTTGAAACATAAAAACACAAAAAAAATTAACTTTTAATCCAAATTATTCAAGTGGGTTTTAGTTTTCAAAAGATAAAAGAAGTTAATTATATATTTGAACTTGTCAAGCATCATTTTTACCTATTAATAATCTTGTATTTGATCAAATACCATTTCGTAAGTAGTATGTATAATCTTGTATTTGATCAAGTAGAGTCTTAGAGCAAGCTATGATATCAGAGTTATACTCTGATCAACTAATCACAAATTTAAATCTTATTAATTCATTGCTTGTTTGATAAATTAAGAGGTCTAATGAATTTCAACACAAAGTAATTATAATCTTGGGCAAGTTTTATATTTAAGAGATTTTTTTTTTCGGTGCAAGAAAAGTTAAGACAGAAACTGAATACTGACAAAGCAGGCACCAACGGCATTACTAAATAAACCCCGGTAGATTTAGCTCGCCGGCGCCCAATATTAAGAAGGAAAAATGCTTAGCTCATAACCACGAGTCATGCTTAGCCACTAATCAAGGGTAGAAAAGCAGCCACAAGATTTAACCAGAATCAACTTTCCACTACTATATATATACATATCGACCTACACAAGATCCTCCCATGACAAACGTCTTTCTCTACACAATTCTAATTGCTTTTCTTCAAAGAAGGACCCTTTTTTGGCAATCAATCATCACCTCCAAATTATCAGTTTCAGAAATGATGTCCTTGCTAGCCAACCTTTCTTTCTTACTCTTTTTCCTGGCCATCATCACCCACCAAACTCCATGGCCTATCACTGTCCTTTTACTCTCATTATTCTCTTCTTTTGCTCTCTCTCTAAACTATTGGTTAGTCCCTGGAGGTTTTGCATGGAGAAACCATCACGACAATCAAAACCCTTCAAAGTTCCGGGGTCCAGTTGGCTGGCCTGTATTGGGCACTTTACCTCAAATGGGTTCGCTTGCTCATCGAAAACTAGCTAGCATGGCTACCTCGTTAGGTGCAACTAAGCTTATGGCATTTAGTCTAGGCACAACTCGTGTGATCATTAGTAGCCACCCAGACACGGCCAGGGAAATCCTATGGGGGTCTTCTTTCGCTGACCGTCCTGTAAAGGAATCAGCTCGTTTGTTAATGTTTGAGCGTGCCATTGGCTTTGCTCCATCCGGGGACTATTGGCGACACTTGCGTAGAATTGCTGCAAATCATATGTTTTCCCCTAAGAAAATCTCTGGTCTAGAGCCACTTAGGCAACGTTTAGCTAATGAAATATTGGCGGAAGTGAGCGGGGAGATGAAGGAGAGACGGGCTGTTGTGCTTAGAGGGATATTACAAAAAAGTTCATTAAGTAATGTACTGGAGAGTGTTCTTGGCAGTGATGTCCATGTAAAAAGGGAGGAGTTAGGGTTCATGGCTCAAGAAGGATTTGACTTGGTTTCAAGATTTAATTTGGAGGACTATTTTCCACTAAGGTTTTTAGACTTTTATGGGGTGAAGAGAAGGTGTTACAAGCTGGCTGGCAAGGTCAATAGTGTTGTGGGTCAAATTGTGAGGGAAAGAAAAAGAGCTGGCGACTTCAGGAGTCGTACTGACTTTCTTAGTGCTTTGTTGTCTTTGCCCGAGCAAGAGCGGTTGAACGAATCAGATATGGTTCCTCTTTTGTGGGTAAACAAGCTCTCCCCTTTTCTCTCTCATTATTTTCAAAATAAATTAAACAAATCATTTGGCATAAAAAAAAACCCGACAAATTACTTTCCGTTCCAGAATTAATTTTGTGTGAAAATAGTGATATTGACATTTAGCCTACTCATTTCTAAAACTATATGTTATTCCCTGATAAATACACTTTAAATAGTACAAAGGCTGCTGTAGATTAAATATAAATTATATATTGTTAATTAAGTTTGGTTTCTAAACTAATTAAAACCTCAGCGAGAATATTATAAGAAATGCATGGGATGCTAAGGAATGTAGTAATACTTTAATTTTTTGCAGTCTGAAGCCAGAAAAAAAAATTGGAACTTCCTGTTCAAACTAATATTTCAATTTTTGAGATTTTTTACGAGTTTCAAAAATATATTTTAGAGGTTCTTCTTAGTTTTTTTTTAAAAAAATTTTCACTATTTTTCAAATTAAAAAACGACATGAATAATATTTTTTTTTATTTTGTATACAAACACCTATTAGCAATGTAAAAGATTGTTTTTTTATATTTTTATATTTAGTTAGTGTCATTAATTTAATTTTTTCTATAAATCTAGTATAGATATTTTTTTATTTAACAATATAACTTTTTCATGATAATTTTTTAATTGAATGAAATAAAACTCATATTTTATAATTAGATTATCATATATAAAAAAATATTGAGAGGACTATTGTAGATTATGATTTTGATTTTTTATGAAGAATAATTGCAATCTTGATATGTATTTTTTTATTTTTTAGATGGAATTTTTGTTTTTATTTCAACAAATGAACACGTTTTGCAATTTCTTGCTACTTAATACGCCCATAATTTTTCTTAATTTTGTAATCTAATAATTAAGAAAACAAGCATGTTCTTTCCTAGAATATACGATTTTATTAAACTTTAGCATTTATAAAAAAAAAAAAAAAAAAAAAAAAAAACGAGGAACGTTGAGAGACTGCGTGGCTGAAATTTTATGATGTCTCGAGCGTGAGAAGTAAAATATGTCTGAAATCTAATTAAAATATCTTGATAAAATATCTGAAAACCCTCGCCCGTGTTTTGTCTTTTTTCTTCAACGATGTAAATGATGAGTGACGATCGTTTTCTCACCTCTTTGATTCCCCAATGACTCCCCACTAGCGAGCGAGGTCCTTCGCTGCACTGCACATCCTTTTCAGTCCCCTTTATTTGATAGATTCTTAACTATTCTGTATTTAAGGAATTTAAAAGGTTCCTTGTCTTCTTTTCAAGATTTGAAAACAACCATTATGATCTTGAAAAACAACATTTTACAGCTAGAATCTCAGTCTACCTCCCTTTTTATCCACACTTCTTCGTCCATTGACTCACAGAACACTATCAATTCACTTGTGGCTCCACGTTTTCCTTTGCTTTTTACTTCTTAGGAGGCTTGCTCCTAGCTGCACAAATGACTATAAAATAAATATACCTGGTATTTTAATATGTGCCAAAATGTAACTCACAACAAGAACTTTGTCGGGCAACATGCGCAGGAGATGATATTTCGAGGAACGGACACAGTTGCTATACTTCTCGAGTGGATCATGGCGAGGATGGTGTTGCACCCAGAGATCCAAGCTAAGGCCCATCAAGAGCTTGAAAAGCTCATCGGCAATCACAGGCGAGTGCAAGATTCTGACATCCCTAATCTACCCTACCTCCAAGCAATAGTCAAGGAAGTCCTACGACTGCACCCACCTGGCCCACTTCTCTCGTGGGCCCGCCTTGCCATCCATGATGTGCACGTGGACAAAATGTCTATCCCAGCTGGCACGACAGCAATGGTCAACATGTGGGCCATAACACATGACCCGTCCATTTGGAGGGATCCATGGGCCTTCAATCCAGACCGGTTCATGGAAGAGGATGTGTTGATAATGGGTTCGGACTTGAGGCTTGCACCTTTCGGGTCAGGGCGCAGGGTGTGTCCAGGCAAGGCACTTGGGTTAGCCACGGTGCACCTCTGGCTAGCACGGCTTTTACACGAGTACAAGTGGCTACCCGCCAAGGCTGTGGATCTTTCCGAGTGTTTGAGGCTCTCTCTCGAAATGAAAAGGCCACTGGAATGCCATGTGGTTCCATGGAGCAAAGTTGCCGATTTTGATCAGAAAACTTAGTGGTTGGTTGTTTTTAGGCGTATGGTATCGTGTGGTGTGGTGTGGTGTGGTGTGGTGTGGTTATTTGTAAATTATAATAATCTACTTCCCTCCTAGATTGTGTAAAGAAGTCAGATTGTGTGTTCGGCGTAAACATCCAACTAAATAATATAATAAAACCATTTTTAGAAAATACAAAATGTATCAGGACTAAATTGAACATATCCAAATCACAGGGAGCAGAATATAAACGAGGTAAAATAACAAGGGGCACTTCAAAAAGCTTTTTTTATGCTTCCCCTTTTCATTATACACCATGCATGAAGCTAAAGGTCATTGTTGTTTTATCGTAAATTGTGAACCGTGCTATTTATAATAAAATAACTGTTTTACCCTTTACAAACCAAAGACCTGACATACATTCATAGATAAAATTGTATTTTCATATATTTTTTTTTATAACCCAAAATATTTAGATTAATTTAAGCGCATCATAATTAATTATTTTCATATATTTATTGCATAATATGATTATGCCCATGCGGTTTTAGAAAAAGCACAGCTAATGTCCAGGAAGCTTTTTTTACTTTTTAAAAAAGCATCGTATTTTGCAAATCATATTTGTGCTATATTATTGGTAATTGTGAGTTAAAATACTGAAAGATGAGACAGTTTATTGTGATGCAATAATTAGAAGCATTTAATAATTTGAGCTTGTAGACTACCTTCTAGCCCGAGCTAAACTGAAATGGCAAGCTAGGCCTGAATTTCTTCTCCACGAGCTCATGGCGTGGCAAAAACCAGGATCATGCGAGGCATATGACACGTGAGGCTAAGTCGAGGCTGATCTGCGGACGGCTGGAGCTTTCAGGCCTCAGCGGTGCTTGAAAAGGCATCAACTCCAGTTTCAAAATTTCATAAAAGATTCTTCCCACGAGGCCTTGCAACGATTACACAAAAACTTTCAGAACGTTAATGTGTTTGCAAGGTAGCCCTTTGGTTTTTCAGTAATTAAAATACGGCCTGCTATTGCAAAATCCGAAACTCTAACGTTTCAAAGTTCAGACATGGTGGTTATTTTTTAATGTATTTTTTATTTTAAAATTTATTAAATTAATATTTTAATTTTTTTAATACTAGCACCATGAAAATAAAAAAATATATATAAAAATAGTTTGAAATAAAAAAATAATTTTTTAAAAAATACTTTTAAAATACAAAAATAAATGAGCATGTAGAATTCATGTGAGGTCGGTAAACACTTAACATAGACAAGACTCATACAAGAAAAATAATAATATATAGTATTGAGTTTTCATTTGAAAAATATAATCAAACTATTTTTTTTTAAGATTTAGAACACAACCAAATTAAAAATTAATTTTAACTGACTTGTTTTGATTTGGTTTGATTCTGTTTATTTAAAGGAAATAGCAAAACCAATAAAAACACATGTCTTGATTTAGAAAATAAAAATGATTAAAATACAATAAGCAGAAGATAAAAAAGAAGAGGGGCGACCTTATTATCCTTCATCTCACTAATCCATGTCTTGATTTGATCCCTTTATCTCTGTAATTTTTAATTTTTCATCTTCAAGCCCACCTAGAAAGTATCTTTTTTATTACATTCTCCTTATCATAAACCCAGAAGCAACAATAATCTACTCAGAGCATCTTTAATAAGAGATGGTATTTCAAATAGGTAAATTGATAAAATAGTATTTTGAATAGTATAAATATAGTTTTTTTTACTATGTATATTCCAATGAAAAAAACCATTTGAAAAGCCAATTCTAATAGAATGGATTAAATAAGTGTTTTATTTTTTTAATGATTTTAATATTATTTTTTTTCCATATGACTAGATTTAATTGGCTTATTCTTTTGTTGGCCTCACTTTGTTAGTTTTGGCTCTTTTGAGAGATATGTAAGAGCATTTCCTATTGGAGAGCCAAATGCAAAAACATGTATTTTTACCTTTAGTTTCTTTATTAAGTCATTCCAACGGAGCAGGCAACAGAGAAGCCAAAATGGCTTTTTAATTTAAGAAGAGGTATTTCTACATGTTCCTGTAGAATAAGCAAAATTAAGTTAACGTTGCCAACGGCTATTTTTATAGTCGTCGGTCAACAGTGTTTATTTTTTCTTTAAAAGCAAGGAAAGAAACTTTTTTTTTTTAAATCTTGTATTGTGCCTCACTCTTCTCTCAAATTTAGAAAAACAAGAATCAATTATTCTCTGGTTAATTAATAACATCAGTTGTGTTAATTAGCTGAAATTAAAAGGTATGTTTATTTAAAAGTCTTTTATATTTACTCTTTAATATCTATTGATTTTGTGGATTTGTTGTTGTTAATTCGATATTTGTGATGATTTTTATTTTTTTGTTATTTTATGTTTTTGATATGGGTTAAGGAAAACAATTTTTTATTTATGTTGTTATCTTTGACAAAATTAAAAGGAAGTAATAATGGTAGCTGATATTGATAAAAATATAAAGTGACATATTTAAAATTTATTTTTGGTTGTTTGTTTTAATTTGAGGTTAATTATATTTTGTCTTTTTGAAAATACAATTAAACCAGTATATTAATCCTCTCTTAGTTCCAAAAATAGTCAAATTGTAATGTTAGAACAAGTAGGATGCAATGCTTATTATTAATTCACATGCATGTAAACTATAAAATTGCTATACATTGAATGTGCGCTTCTTTTACACTCTCTTATAAGGTTTTAACTTGAGGTTTTTTTTAATGTAGATGGATTCAAATTTTATAAACTCTTTCACCAACTTTCTTATGAGTGAGTCAGAAGATATTCTCTCCCAACCAAGTGATTCTAATAAATTAATTGATAACTTAACATACTCGAATTTGAATGTCCATACAAGAAAAAAATCACAAATAAGTAAAAATTTCTCACCAGATGAAAATTGTTTACTTGTCTCTGCATGGCTAAATACAAACAAAGATCCAATTACAGGAGTTGAACAACAAACAAAACAATTATGGGCTCAAGTACATGCTTACTTTGTTGAGAATGGAGGAAACTTGAATAATCGTTCCCAAATAAACATCTCAAATAGATGGCAAGAAATAAATAGAGAAGTCGGTAAATTTGTTGGATTTGTTACTCAAATTGAAAATCATCAGTAAAGTGGAATGACCGAAGAATCAAGGGTAATTTTAATATTCGTTTTCATGTTAAATTGTTTAACATATATTTTAACATTATTTAATTTCTCTAATTTTTTACTTACCAGATTAATGATGCTCGACAAATGTATGCTTCTTGCGTTGGCAAACGATTTTAACTAGAACATTGTTGTGTTATCTTAAGAAAAGAATCCAAATGGCAATTTGAGCGTGCAAGTCAACATCAAAGACAAACAAGAAACAAAAAAGTCATGTCAATGCAAATTCAACTTCATCAGCTCCATCTACTCATGATTCTGTAAGTTTAGGAGAAGACAGTGAACCGTTGATTTATCAAGATAGACCAATTGCTCAGAATGCTGCAAAGAAACGACTTAAGTGTAAACAAGGAAAAGATAAAGTTAGGGAGACAACTGTAACAAATCTCTTACAACAATTCAGGGATACTCTAGTTGAAATTAAAGATCATAAGAAACAAGACAGAAAAATTTAAAATATTGACGGTTTTTTTCAAAGTTTGAATTTGAATTTACTTTAAAAAAATTAAATTTTTAACAGTAACATATAAAACTAAAATTAAAAATATTCATATAAATAAATTTTAAGTTTAATTTTAAATTATATCTTTTAACTTTCATATTATTTCATCAAATTTTATATTATTTTTATAAATTACTCATATTAATTATATAATTAATAACATCATAATTATATTATATATAAAATATCTAAATTAGTTATATAATTATATAAAAATAAATTTAATATGAAATATATTAAAATATAAATGGCTTTTCTAAATAGCTTTTTACTAATGGAATGCACATAATAAAAAAAGCTATATTTATACTATTCAAAAAGCCATTTTATCAATTTAGCTCCTTAATTTAGCTTTTTGCATTGGAGATACTCTAAGAATATCATTTGTGGGAAAGAAAAGGCATTTTAGCATTTTGTTTGGCTTTCCCCTTAGAGTATAAAAAACAAACAAAGAAAAGCTAAAATATTAATTTTTTATTTTTGGCTATACATTTAGCTTCTCCATTGGAGATGCTCTCATAAACAATCAAATTAGAGAGGGAAAAACAAAATACTATAATATAAAATAGTACACACAGTGTAAAAAACCTCTTACGCATGTTTGAGAGTGTAGTTGCGGTTGTTTTTTAAAGTATTTTTACTAAAAAATATATCAAAATAATATATTTTTTATTTTTTAAAAATTATTTTTGAGATCAATGCATCAAAATAATCCAAAAACACTAAAAAATATTAATTTGAAGCAAAGAAAAAAATAATTTTTTTTTAATTTTTTTCAAAAACTTATTAAAATGCAAAAATAAATAAAGCCGAGTTATATACTATCACTACATTGCATCGAAGAATCAATTGTTTAACCAAGAAAACAAGATCACAAAAAAAGAAATATACAAATAAGCTTACCATTTTTTTCCGACCAGGGGAGGATTAAAATTAAATGAAAGTGCCAAAAAATAAAAAAACATAATCAAGGATAACAATTGTTTCATTAATTTTTAAAATTTATTTTTGTATTAAATTATTTATTTTTAATATTTTTATATCATTTTAATATAATAATATAAAAAATATTATTTTAATATATATTTTAGTTAAAAATACTTTAAAATACCATTTTTATTAAAGTCGCACTAAGCTGGCTTAAAAAAAAAAAAAGAGGGCCACAACTGAAACCTTATTTTAATTTCGGATCCAAGTGGGAAATACCACACGAGTCAGGAACAAATTTAGAATTTCGAAAAAAAAAAGACACCCTTCTTCATAAATTCAGGCAAATTCACAGTGCATCACGGGCCAGAAACGGAATCCAATAAAACTAAAATAAAATAAAATAAAATAAAAATCTCCCTCCCATAACTTTTTTTTCTCGCTCGTAAATAAATTTCCTAGTAACCCAAGCAATTCCTTAAACGACGCCGTCGTAAAGCTAGCACAGTCAAGAAAAAGAGCAGGATCTTTTCGGATCTTTAGTTCCGTTTGTTTGCTGGAAAGTAGTTATTTTTTAAAAAGTGAATTCTAGAAAAAGTAAATTTCATAAAAGTATTTTCTGATATTTGGTAGTGTAATGAAAAATAAATTGGAAAACACTTTCCAGTATTTGGTTATGTTATGGAAAATGAGCTGGAAAATAACTTATTAATGTTTTATTTTTCTCAAGTTTATTAAAATAACGAGGAACAAATCTTACAAATTAAAAAGTTGAATGAGAATGAAATTGAAAAAAAATATAATTTTATAAATTATCTAAAATAAAATAAATAATAATCAAAATAATAGAGATCAAATCTAAAAAAATTAAAAAAAATGAAAGATGAAGAAATTAAAATAATAATAATTAACATTTCATAAATTATTTCAAATAAAATAAGTAACAATCAAAAGAATGAGGATCAAATTTGATAAATAAAAAATTTCAATAAAAAAATAATAAGAAAAAAGCAAATAGCAATTATAAAAATAAGGATCACAATTAATATAAAAATTAAATTTTAAGAGATGAAATTGAAAAATAAATATTCAAAACAAATTATATATAGCAGTCAAAAGTTTGAGGATCAAATTTGATATAATCAGCAAATAATGACATTTCTAAATTTTTCACAACTTCCGGAAAGTGTTTTTCGTCTAAATTTTTCTTTGACTGGAAAGTATTTTCCGTTGACCAACTTTTCTAATGACAAACAAACACAGAAAAGTTTGGAAAATGGTTTCCTAAAAACCACTTTCCGGAAAACAAACACAGCAAAAAAGAAAACATTTTTCTGAAAATCAAACCAAATTTTTCTTTAACTGAAAAATATTTTTCATTGACTGAAAAGTGTTTTCGTTGACTGAAAAGTGTTTCTATTGACGGGAAAATATTTTCTATTAATCAATTTTTTTAATAACAAATAAATATAAAAAATTAAAAAAAATAATTTTTCAATAACTACTTTTCGTTTCAGGAAAGTAACATGCCTGCGTGCACATTTGCATTTCTTCTAAACGCACTGATACAATCGTTTGGTAATTGATAAAATGTTATTTACTGTTTATGAGACCGATCATAATTTGCGTTTAAAACGCAGTGCCACTGAAAGCAGCTCGAAGCTGCTTCCTTTCTTCTCCACTATTCACTTAAGTAAATTTCTGGAGAAGGATGTCTATTGCTGGAGACGAGGTTGTGAGGCGATGATGCCCGTTTGGCTAGTTGGGTTACCGAGATCTGTTGTGAGGGAAAGCAAAAATTCCCTTGATGATTGTTGCTGGAGTTCTGAAGGAAAGCAAAAATCCCTCTCCTCTGTCTTGGTCTTTCCTTTTCCTTTTCTATCTCTCTAGCTTCCTCTCTCGTCCCCTTCTTTTTTTAGGCCTAAACCTCAAAAGAGATTTCATCCTTATCTTCTTGGGTGGCGATCATGTATGAAGATTGTTTTAAATTTACTCCGTGTTTGGTGGGATGAGAGCACCAACAGTCCTGCCATTATTGGACTGTTGGTGATGGGTTTTCTTAATGCTAAGGGTGCATCGTGGGGGCAAAGGGAGCTGAACCAACTGTGAGATTTGTGGTAGACAATCCGGCATATGATTTGGCTTGGTTTTGGTGAGAGTGGTGAGGGGATTGGATATGGCCGATACTGTATTGGCGAATTTCTGGTGCAGGTTTTCCTCGACTATAAAGGAAAGGGAGAATGAACAGTTGATTTGAACATCGTTGTTTGGAGCCAAAATGGTCATCTTCAATTTGCCCCCTGAAGTTCTGATGTCTTGCAATCAAGCCCTTGTCTTTGAAAATCTCTTTTTTTTTTAAATTTCATCCCTCAATCTATGCAATTGGACCCTTGAATTTTTGCATTATTTACAAAATAATCTTTGGTTTAAAAAAATATTTTATATAAAGTATTATTTATTTCATGATGTAATAACGGTAGTTAAATTTACACTATTTAAATTAAAAATCATCAAGATTAATATATATATATTTTAATTATTTTATAATCTCAATTTGAAAAGTATTTTTAACCAAATACATTAAACTATTTTTTGTTCAACCTCAATTTTAACCACAGTTTTAACCAAACAAATATAAATACCAAACCAATCTCAACTAAAAATATTTTTTTATAAAACAACATTTTTAAATAACAACCACAAAAACTATCACAATAACAAATTGAAAAGCATGCGCTCCTCCAAGTGACTAAATTATAATAGTCTCTATTTATTACTCTGTCTTAAAAATAATTATTTTTTATTGTTTTCTAATTTGTTTTTTAAATATATAAATTAAAACATAAATATGTATTATTTGAAATATTAAATATAAAATAATATTTTTTAAAACAAATTAATATTAAATTAAATACATTCAACGTTGTTAGGAAAATAAATGACTAGTTCTTAAGATAAGGAGGGCTAATCAAGTCATTTATCTAAACTAGAGGGCCTAATTTATAATTTACCTGTTAAAGTTTCCAACTCTCACCCGCTTGTCTCCTATTTACAGCGAGTAGAGTCATTGCACTATCTTTCGCGAGTAAGGAATCTCTCACAAACTTCAAATTATAATATTTTGTCTTTTTCACTGTTTTTGTCTTTTTCTCTATTTTTTTCTTTTTTTAAATTAAATACCTGATGAATAAACGCACAAACAGAGAGAAAAACTCGCAGCTAGGTTTGGTCTCTGACAATAATATATATATAAAAAGTTTTTTCAACCTTTCATGGTTTCCCTCTCTTTTAAAATCCTTGGAGGGAAATAAGAACTTGTTCAAAAATTAAAATAAAAACAAATCCCCTTAGCCAAAGCCAAATTTCTCTACTCTTTCACTCTTCTTTGATTCTTAAAATCTAGGGTTTTACTGGTAATTAATTTACTTCACCGGCTCTCCTTCATTTCTTTAATTTGCAGCCAAAAACAATGGTGCCAGTTCATCACTTGTAATCTGTTCATGCTCGATTTTAACTTATCAGGTAAGCTTCTCTTATTACTGCTCGTTTTTAGCTCTCAACTACTTGTCTCTCTCTCTCTCTCTGTTTTTTTTTTGCTATTGTTCGTTAAGTTTATGAACTTGATGTTTTGAATGGCTGATTTATTTTTTTAGGGGTTTAGTTTGTTTACTGATGGTGTTTTGGAGTTTGGCATGCTGGAATTGGAATTTGGTGATTTTGAATTGGAGGGGTCCAGGGCTATGAGTTTCTGCAATTGCATGCATTTGATTCTCAATTTTAAGCAGTTTTTTGAAATGGGTTTAGGGAGTTTATACTGTATGTATTGAAAATAAAAGGTGCCCACTTATTTTGTAGTGTAGATTTCAAAATGTTATCTTGTTTGTATAGACTTCAGTGTATAATGAATGCAATCTTCGTCTGGTTTTTCGGAGTTTGAGATTCTAAAGTTTTAATTTTTGACTCATCTTTAACCTAAAGTTTAAAGCTAAATAGCCTGAAGCTTAGGAAAATGTATTTTTGATGGGGTTTTCTTTAATCCGTGATTTATATTTGGATATGTTGGTTTAACTTCATGCCTTTAACCAGTCTTTCTGAATTCAAAATCCTACTTTAATCTGTTATCAGTGTATATGACAAAGTCTATATTTTGTGTATACAAGGCTGCAAAGTGGGAATCTTCCACTTCACCATCAATAATCTGCTTTGTGTGTTGCATTGGAAGATATTTATATAGTGATAAAAACCAACTCCTTTAATGCTTAAGAAGATCCATTTTGATCTTTCTTTTTCCTATTTTCATTTTTTCACGAGACTGTGTAGTTGTAGATATTAGCGTGCATAAAGTTATAGCTGGTTGACCTTGACTTGAAAATCTAAACAGTCTCTGACTGATTCAGAGTACAGGGTGCTCCGGTCAGGACTGTATCTCCAATTTTTGGTTTTTTCTGCTGGAGCTGAGTAAGGTGGAATAGCTTCAAGTCTGGGACAATCTTCCTGTGAAAATGCAAACTAAGAAAAGAATTTGTGGAAGAAATGCTTCAAGAGAGCTTGCAAGTCCTAGGATTTCAAGAGCTCAGAAGAAACTGTCTGAAAATGTGCAAGTCGCAGAGAAAGTTTCAGAACTAATTACATCTTCAGCTAGAAAGCAGAAATGTAATATGTTGCTACCTTTTCATATTTCCAGTTAATGCATGCTTGCACAGAACACAACAGGTTGACTTTTTCATGGAGATTGTAATAAAGTGTCAGATTTAGATTTTTTCTTTTGCAGCAGTGGCGAGGAGTGGGGCAGCGAGTCTCTTGCAACTAAACATGTGCATAAAAAAGTGAAATGTTGACTACTGTTTTGAACTTAACACTCCAAATCAACAAAACACATTACTCAATACCTGACATCACCTGTGCGGTACTTAGCAGTGTCAAGCAATTTGATCTGCCCAAGCAAAATGTAATTCAACTCAATGTTAGCAGATTCTAGATTGAATTTAGGTCCCTGAATTAAGCTTAATTCCCAAGTTTCTCTCTTTTTTAAGTTATCATAATTTGGCATCTTAACTTGCTGTTGCTTCACCCAATAACCTCTTACAACACTTTTTACGTTTTAAGGATATTGAATTTAGTGATAAAGGATATGAATTTGTTTAAGAAGATGTAACTGTATTGTTATTATTATTATTATTATTTTTTTGCATAATTTACTTGACTGTGTTCCTGATAGCATCAAGTTTCATCCTCATTGTATCTGCTGCAAGGTCAGGATCTGAGGAAATTCTAATATTAGGGAAATCAGCATCACACATTGTGCTATTAAGAATTAAATTTCTCATTTATTATTTTAGTAAGAACCATTGATCTTTTTAATTGTGTTTACTCCAAACTCAAACACTCTTTGCAGGCACCCTTCCAATGAAAAATCAGGAGCCTATTGCAGCAACAAATTTGAATACTAGATACAACTTGGTGCATCATAAGGCTTCTGATGCTTCAACTCAATGTGATGTGGTGGATCCTGAGGTAACTGCACCAACTGTGTGTGCTATGCACCTTTCTAACCCTGCTTTAGATTTTCTTTTTCGGGTTTGACAATGAATATATAAAACTTGACATGCTCCTATTCTAATAAAATTTTATTGGTTATTTTTAAATAGCTCTCAGAAGTGCATATCAAAAGAGTGAAAAATAGCAAGAAAATAATCAATATGTCAAACATTAAGATTCTGTCATATGATTTGCTAATTTGTATTGCAGGGCTGTAATGAAGGAGCTGCTCAATGTGTGGTTCAAGCTATATTTTCTCCTGCTTTTCACATATCTAAGATTGCTGGAGGAGAAATTCCTGATGGAGGTGAGTGACAATCAGTATTTTTGTTTTAAAGCTGATATGCATGAACGGATATTCATTTAAGCTTCTGTTATCTTTTCCTTCTTATACGATACCTTTTTTTTTTTGCATAATCTCCTGTTTAGTTGACTTCACCAAACTATATTGGACTGGAGAGTCCCGGATTGATATGCTGGATGCTCATCTTACACAAGAAACCTTTAAACCCTTTTTTGGAGAACACAATGGGAGCACATTAACTTCCCTCAACACAACTTGTCATAGTGTCATAGAAGTGGAGAAAAATATATCAGCCAAAACCTCATATGTGGATAACTATGGTGATCAGGTGCTCTCTACTGATGCAACTACTGTGAATTCTTGTGGTATTGCAGTTTCAAACGGAGTTGGTCTTCCTTCTGAAGTTTCATCTATATATCTTGCAATGAAGAACTCAAAACTGGAATGTGTTGATGAGCATGGTCAAGATTCTATGTCGACTGATGTTTGCATGGAGGAGGAGGATTACGAGGAGTTTGATGACTTTGACCCTTATCTATTTATAAAGAACCTGCCAGAGTTGTCATCAGTAGTCCCCACTTTTCGGCCTATGCTGCTACCTAAACAGACACGGAGTTGTCCTCCTACAACTCTTGTTTTGGACCTGGATGGTACAGAATTTTAGATGTTTATTTCATGTTAATTTTATACAAACATGTTTATCACATGTGATCTTTAACTTTATTGTTTTATATTCTGTTCTCGTGATTTATGTGTATTTATTAATGACTTGATGCCAAGCTCTTCCTTTTGCTCATTTTATCATGCTGAGGTAATTGTCTCGTAATCTTTTGGCTTTTGTGTCTGTGGAGGGGATGCTGCAGAGTCCTTTTGTTTGTTTGTTTTTGTATAACATTTTTGGAGACTCTTGATTTTATTGTTTGTTTCTAATAAAAGAATGCCTTCTTACAATATTTCATATGCAATTCTCATTTGCAAGTTGTATTAATTGCGGTGTGAATGGCTGAGCTTTCTTGAGATTATTGCGTTCAGATGACTCATGAAATGCAACGTTCTGATTTCTCTGTGTACCTGCTCATCTGCTGCATGTAATTTTGATTATGATGATGAAGTGAACATCAACTATATTTTGACTTATTGTTGGAAGGTAGGAGTTTGTTTAACCAGAAAATTTTTTGGAACCGAAGCTGCCATACTTGTTTTATGAAGCAACAGTTTTCCATTTAATATTGTGCAGTGTGCATATTTGGCCATTGGCTACCTGCATCCTATCTGTTTCTGATTGTGAAAGCCTTGATTGCCATTTTTAATTTCAGAAACACTGGTTCACTCCACACTTGAACCTTGTGATGACGCGGACTTCACATTTCCTGTCAACTTTAACCTCCAGCAGCACACAGTCTTTGTTCGGTGCCGTCCTTACCTCAGAGATTTCATGGAGAGAGTTTCTAGTCTTTTTGAGATCATAATATTTACTGCTAGCCAAAGCATTTATGCAGAACAGCTTCTAAATGTGCTTGATCCAAAGAGGAGAGTGTTTCGACATCGTGTTTTTCGTGAATCCTGTGTTTTTGTCGAGGGTAACTACCTCAAGGATTTGTCAGTTCTTGGTCGTGATTTGGCACGTGTTATTATAATTGACAACTCTCCCCAGGTACTGTTGCTGAATTCTTCTCTTTGAGTGCTTTCTGATTTACATGGCTTGAATCATAATTTGATTGGTATTAGAGAGACTGCATACTTTTACTCGGTATTTGCCTTTTTCAGTAATGTTTTTGGGAGTGTGGGGTGGGGTTGTTTGGGACATCTGGCATTATATTTTGTCCATGGCATAAAATTGATAAAAGCTATCTTCCTTCTATGAAACCGTTACTATTTTGTTGCTGATTTGCCTAAACACTAGAATTTTTGGGAGATGTTGCACTGTTTAATCAGTAACACTCTTTGAATTGAAATAACCATTCTTTGCAATGGCACTAAGCCATTGTATGAGATTTCTGTTTTCTTTCTTCATTGTATTCAAATCATTAGATGTTGGTGTTAGCTGTCTTTAGAAACCATGGATATTTACCAAGATAAAAACAGTTGCTTGACTAATCGGTTGAAGGAAAAAAGGTAAGGAAGAGAATTGAGGCAAGGTTAAGGAGTGGAATGGCTCGAGGCTTTTAGGAGGGTTCAGGTTTCTATTTGTGAAACTTGTTAGAGCTGAAATTGTTGACTAGGTCGATGGTTTTCATTTCAGGCATTTGGCTTCCAAGTAGACAATGGTATACCAATTGAGAGCTGGTTTGATGATCGTGCAGATAAAGAATTGCTCTCACTACTTCCATTTTTGGAGAGCTTGGTTGGGGTCCAAGATGTTAGGCCAGTGATTGCAAAGAAATACAATCTTCGGCGGAAAATTGCTTCAGCTGCTTACCCTCCATTGAATTCAAGTAGAGATCCTTTTGAAAGGTAGCTTCAAGTAGACGAGATCCTTCTGAAATATTCGAGTTGGGATGCAATTACAGAATTAAAATGTCAAGGAAATCACATTCTCTTTCGTGGAGAATGTCTTTGCAACGGTGAGATTTGAAATTGAAGTGCGATTCTAACCAGAAAAACGGAGGAAGGTGTTTATGGATTTAATCATGTGAGAGTCGGAAACTGTTCATGGTAGGAACCTGGAGCATGAAAGTGCACCACAGGTAAATACTTGGAAATAAGAAGTTTCATAGACAGTTTAATATGTCAACCCGGTTATGAGTTTGAAAGTAATTGAATTTGTTCCTTAAATTTTATTACAAGTTGAGAACTCTAATCTCTAGAGGTTATTTATACTACACTAGATTATGGGAGCAATTAGAAGGGTGTGAAAAACCGATGGCAATTCTACCTTTTTATTAATATTGAAGCAAAAATTTTCCTTTCTGCTTTTCTATCTTGAATTGTTTGACGTTATCCAGCTTTTCGTGTGAGAGGAGGTAAAAGTGTTAGATATTTTTTAAAGTGTTTTTATTATAAAATATATTAAAATAATATTTTTTAAAAAATTATTTTAATATTATTGTATTAAAATAATTTATAAACACTAAAAAAAATCTAAAAACAATTATTTTAAATAAGAAACAAAATTTTTTTAAAAGTATAGTTTAACTGCATTCTCAAATACACCATGACGTGCTGAAATGAAACACGTGGCCGTGCAAGGATGACACGTATAAATCTAGAAATAATTAAAATTTGCTTTGAAAAATTTCACTCTTTCACCGTCCATGGCAGGGGCATGCATCCGTTGATTGAATTCTACTTGAACTTGAAAATTTTAATAAAATCAGGTTTTTTTTTTTTTAATTTTGAATTGAACTGAATTAAAGTACCAGTAGTTCAAGGATTCAGTTTTTATTTAAAAACATCGAATTAGTATAATTAACAGACTTTGATATAATAGAATCTGAGTGTTTTTAGGCTTTTTGATTTTTTTATGTAAAAAAGTAGATTTTGTTCGGTTTAATTTGGGTTTTTTTTTTTCAAATTTAAAACTGAATCGAAAAAAATTGGATTTGTTTTAAATTTTTTTAATCATTTTTTTTTTTCAGTTCAATATCTTAAATAGAATTTTTTCAGCCAATTAGAGTATTTAGTTATTCTGCTCGCCCATATTTTCTCATCCTCATCTCTTTTGACAACTGAGAATTCACTGCATTGAACAAGGACTCCATTTGTATAAAGCAGACAAAAGCTGTCTTCACAGCAAGGACTCCATTGGTGTCTACTGTGTAGTTTATTGGTAAATTCTGCACTAGAATTTTTGGGATGGGATGTTGTTATTCTTGCTTCACTGCTGTAGCAGTGCTCACTGATGACACGCTGAGAAAAATCCTCCCGGAAACAAAAGCCATGGGATCTGAGCTTCACCTTATTTCATGGCAATGTCACATTTAGGATTTGTGTTTAGCTGCCAACAGACAAGGCAATTGCTGGATTTAGCTAGTGGTTTTATGCGACTTGCTAAGTGTTAAGAATTGCTTTCTATCTGTGATTTCAATACATGACAAGGTCCCTGTTTTTCTTCAGAAGGCATTTTGGCTGCCAACAAGACAATAATGCTATAGAATTGAGAGGTGATTGGATGTTCGCTCAGATCAAGAGCTACCTACTTCCATTTTGGCAGAGCCGGGCTGCAGTTGGTGTGAGATTAATTGCTGATTGCAAAGAAACACAATCTAACCGAGGAAATTGTTGCTGCTGTGTGCATCAACTGGGTTCAATTGAAGAAGATCCTTTTGAAAGGTAGCCTTAAGCTGGTCAGGAGCCAGATTCTTTTGTTAAGCATGTATTTGCAAGCCTGATATTTGAAATTGAAGTGCGGTTCCAACCAGAAAGAGGGAGGGAGGTTACCGCGGGTTTGATCGTGTGAAAAAGCTGAAACTTTTCATACAAGGAAGCTGGAGAGTGAAATTGCACTACAGCTAATGCGGATTACAAGAATGTAACATAAATCTATCGGAAATAGACAAATTCATGTGTTTGAGAATTATGATCTATGTTTCATCATAGATTTTACTTCCAATGATTTTACAATTGAAATGTGGGTCCCGTTTGTTTGCTGGAAAGTAGTTTCTTTTTGAAAAGTGAATTCCGGGTGAATTCGGGGAAAAGTGAATTTCGGAAAAGTGAATTCCGTAAAAGTATTTTTTGATGTTTAGTAGTGTAATGAAAAATAAGTTAGAAAATATTTTCCAGTGTTTGGTTATGTCATGGAAAATAAGCTGGAAAATAACTTATTAATGTTTTATTTTTTTCAAGTTTATTAAAATAATGATGAACAAATCTTACAAATTAAAAAGTTGAATGAGAATGAAATTGAAAAAAAAATATAGTTTCATAAATTATCTCAAATAAAATATATAATAATCAAAATAATAGAGATCAAATCTAAAAAATTAAAAAAAATAAAAGATGAAGAAATTAAAATAATAATAATTAACATTTCATAAATTATTTCAAATAAAATAAGTAACAATCAAAAGAATGAGGACCAAATTTGATAGATAAAAAATTTCAATAAAAAAATGATAAGAAAAAAG
>Ga0325414_1000102_pt1 | contig 49242 bp, 20 predicted proteins | sample PopdelMetagenome_8_FD_206183 | JGI IMG/M metagenome (GOLD analysis project Ga0325414, IMG submission 206183) | Populus deltoides microbial communities from Bellville, Georgia, United States - Leaf-PdKOR-R3 | ecosystem: Host-associated > Plants > Phyllosphere > Phylloplane/Leaf | place: USA... | reverse complement strand
ACTCTGAATATGGATGGATTCCTCACAGAGGTAGCTGAAACACAATGAGGTTCTGCTTTTTGGACCCATCTTCTTGCAGAAGGAAGCCTACGCGAAGGATGATTACATCATGAGGTGAACAGCCAATATGAAACCCACCACACCTGTAACTCCTGAGCATGTTTGCTTTTTGTACCCAATCCATTTGCCACCCATGACTGCCACTGGATATTTCGTGGACGATCTTAGTCCCATGAAAAAGATGGTTACAAAGGAAACACTTGTGTATATTTATATATATATATATATATATATATATATATTTTTTTTTTTTTGGTGGATTAGTATATACGCTCTAGTCATTCAAATTTACATTTGTAAATTTCCTTCGTTCATGGGTTCATTTACGAAAAGTCAAATTGCTTAGTTCGTAGGTCTTTTTTTTATATATATATATATAAAAAACTGACCATTTTATTCAGATTTTGATGTAAAATATTTGCCATAACGAAAAAAAAAGAACAAAGAAAGGAGCTAAGGTTAAACTTAAGGAGGAACTCGAGACGTATGATATGATTTTGTTTTCCTATAATAAAAGTACAAAAATGAGAAGTAGTTGGTAAACGATCGCGATGGGACTCGAACCCACAATCTCCCGCTCCGGAGGCGAGCGCCTTATCCATTAGGCCACGCGATCACTTGCGAATAACTCTTTGAATATTTATATATATATATATATATATTATTACTTTTTGTATTCCGGGGAGGTGGCAGTTGGTTTAATAAATACTAGTTTCTGCGCAACACTGCAGGGGATAAATTTTCTTTTTAAATGTAAATAAAAAAAACATAAAATTGTTTTATATTATTGTTAAACTTGAAAATACAGTTATTTTGAATGTTTTTTTTATTAACATATCTCTTGTTTATTTTAAAGAACATAAGGTTTTTAATTAGAATAATTGTTTTTGTTAAAAACATATTTCATATTTGTTAAAGCAAGTATTTTTTATATTTTATATATGACTGAAAGCTAAAAAAAAATAAATCATAAATGTGATAAAAATTATTTTCAAAATTTATTTAGAAATTTTAAAAATTAAAAATAATTTGAATGAGGTTCTCATGAACAATTTATTATTATTAATATTAATATTATTATTTTTATATTAGATACATAGTAATTGAAAAAATATTAAAAATTTAATACAAATTTATTATTTAAGAACCATAGTTATGAAAATCAGGGAAACAACATATAATGATATGCAAACACTTCAAAAGCATTCAAACCAATAGCTTTGTTATGGCAAAACGGTGATCCATGCATGGACAATGATGTGATCATGGAAAGGAGTGAGGTAAATTCCGGAGAACATAACCTTAGTAAAAGGTGATCTATGCAATTGGTACATTACTGAACATTTTTTTGTTATAAATTTTAATAAATAGAGAAAATCCTAAATAAACAAAAATAAAATAGACCTGACAAATATGATAAATTCAAAAAATTTGGACTTGACAGTTAGTCAAGCTCAAAAAATAAACCTATTTTCTTGCTTCTGTCGGTGATTCAGTGACCACTATATCGAGGCAACATCCTCAACTTCTCCCCGTGAATAGACCAGCTTACAGCCACCTTCAGTAATAACCTGACAAAAAGGAGAAGAAAAACCAAGAAACATTAAAAAAAAGTTAAATTGAGGAGAAGAAAATAAAATGAATAAGCTGGTTTGCGTGGTTTTTCTCTTTTTTTGCATGTGATAGTAGCCCTCGCCACCAGCACAAAAAGAAAAGGGAGAAGAAGCAGTTCCATATCCACCCTTTTTTTTCTTCACCAATGATAGCACGTGAACTCACGCATCGCCGCTATTCCTCCACTTCCCAAAATTCTCTAAGAGTGTTTCCTTGGTTACAAAAGTCTCTCCAATTATTTCCTAGTCCTTAGAAGGTTGATCTATAATCTCAAATTATTTTTGTTGACAAATTGCTAAAAATTATGAAATTTTAGGACAAAATGCTGATTATTATGTATAATTTTGGATTGTTTGGACATTATTAATTTGGTTTGATGTGTCTTTTAATTCCGAAATGACTTGATTTTTTGTGTTGAATTATGAACTTATTTTTTTAAGGTTGTTATTTCTATTTGAACTAAATGTTGATTTTGGGATTGTGGTTGAATTTATGTTGATTTGAGTATTGATTTTGATTCATCAATTATGTTTGGGTTGGTGTTGAGTCATTTGAATTAGTATGCTATTTAAACAAAATTCATGAAATTAATAAGATTTGTGTGGATTTTTAGTGTTACTCGGTTTTGAGTTGATGAATGATAATTCATCTTGAGTGGATATCATATTTAAAATAGCTTGATAAAAACATTTTATTTATGTTCGGCCAAACACGACCTTAGTTCAATTTTAATAAATTTTTAATTTTTGGAAGATCATCTTGAAATCAATTTTGAATTCTCCATTTTTGTACCCTTTTATATTTAATATTTGGAATTGTGATCTACACGTGAGATACTTTTTTTGGTATTAAATAAATCAATTTCCTTCCAAAAAAAAAAATTCTTTCTAAAATACAATTTTATTTTAAATTGCTTATAACTAAGTCTCTCAAAAATAAATAAAATATCATATTTGCATAAATAAAAAAAAATACACGGTATGATTTAGCATCATTAAATATAAAAATCCAAGAAAATTGTTTTGTTGATATCCTTGCATGCATTTTTAAATTTAATAACTAGTTTATGAAATTCATGAGAACTTGACCAACATTTTAAAAATATCAAAATAATTTATTTTGTTTGTTCGAATACCAAGAATTATGAACTTATACATAAAATGTATTCCCGATATTAAAAGAAAAATGTAAAAAAAAATAATATTTTTTGACATTAGAATAATTAGGTTTTAACCTGATAAGATATCTTCTTATTGAGGATGACATTCTTAAACTTAAAATAGACAAATGATTAAAAAACACAACAATACTTTATTTTATATCAAACAAGTGAACATACCAGTTGAGGGCAAAGAAGCCCATTGTGAATAATCAAATGATGATTCAACAAAATCCATCGAAGTTATGAATGACATCTCACAACGACAAGTGTTTTTAATGATAATCAGAAGAACGAATACAACTAGATTAAAAGAAGAAAACTTTTCTCAAAGATAATATGCTACTTGGTGAACTCCAACAACAGTTGAGAGGAACACTGCACTTGAGGGGCATCTTCATGGCCAAAGATTAGGTTTACCCTTTGAAGAATGGCTATGATACATGAAAAACATATTATCACATTAAGGAGCTACCAATAGACAATTTGCAACAATCATTGATGTAGATGATTGTAAAAACTCTTTCAAAGAAGTAAGAATAATATAACATTACTTCTCCATCAAAATAAAATAAGTTGGCAATGGTGCAAGAATATCAAAATTAAAGGGGACATCATCCAACCAGGGAGCAATTTCACAGCTAAGAAAGTTTATCACTTCTCAAAGAATAGCTAACTGAGTAGAGTTTTATTTATCACCTAAAGGTTCAGGCTATGCAACAAAGAGGCAATCAAACACATTGACCAAAAAGATAAAACCCGTATGAGCTGAAGAGTCAAAAGATCAAGAGAATTTATTTCAGAAATTGCAAACCTCATCCACTAAGAAATAGATAGATGACGAGAAATTGGGGCCTATATTTCAAACCAGGTAAGGATGCATACATATCATTTAATCCCAAATCATTGCATAAAGTTTTTGTAGATTTTTTCCAAGAAAACTCATGAAGAAAAGTCAAACGAGACTTTATCAAATTAGGACCCAACAAGGTTTTGAGCTTAGAAAGGCTCCAACAATTAAAAGCCCAATAAGATTTAACAAAGAAAGAATCCAGCAAGACTCTAACAAATTACGATCTGATAAGGTTCTGAGCCCACTAAGACTCTAACAATTAAGAACTCAACAAGACTTAATAAAGAAAGAGTCCAATAAAAGTCTAGCAAATTAGGACCTGACAAGGTTCTAAGCCCAATAAGGCTCTAATAATTAAAACCCAACAAGGTTTAACAAAGAAAGAGTCCAACAAGACTCCAACAAATTAGGACGACAAAGTTCTGAGCTTAGCAAGGTTCCGGTTGATTAAAAACCCAACAAGGTTTTAAAGAAAGAGTTCGGAAGACTCTAGCAAATTAAGACACAATAAGGTTTTGAGCCTAATAAGGCTCCAATTAATTAAAAACTCAGCAAAGTTACAAAGAAATAATCCAGTAAAACTTTGATAAATTAAAACCTGACAAGGTTCTGAGCCCAACAAGGCTCTAATTGATTAAAAGCCCAACAAGGTTTTCAAGAAAGAGTCCAACAAAACTCTAGCAAATTAGGACCCGACAGGGCTCTAAGCCTCATAAAGCTTCAGTTAATTAAAAACCTAGCAAGGTTTTAAATAAAAAGTCCAGCAAGACTCTTGCAAATTAGGACTCAACAAGGTTCTGAGCCTAACAAGGTTCTTATTGATTAGAAATTCAGTGAGGATTCGAGCCTAACAAAGCTCTAATTGATAAAAAACCCAACAAAATTCCAATAAAGAAAGGTTCAGCAAGTAAAAACCTAACAAGGTTCCAACAGATGACTAGAAGTCCAACATGGACAATCCAAAGAAAAATCAGAAGATGGTCCATTTAAGAAAAGAAAAGTAAGACATCTCCAAGACATAATCAATTATCCATGAAAAAATCCTAGATATTTTTCACACCACGAGCAGGATAACTGATCACGAACCACAAGCTAGTTTCCTGAACAAAGACTACGGGTAGGTTACCCGATCACAAACCACAACAAGCACGTCACCTGTACAAAATGACCATCCGTGAAAATTCTAGATAGTTTTCACACCAAGAACACGTTACCTGATCATGAACCATAGGTAGGTTATCTGATCACAAACCACGAGCAGGTCATCTAAACAAATACCACAACTAGGTTACCTTATCACGAACCACGGTAGGTCACCTAAACAAAGATCATCTATGACAAATCCTTGATATTTTCACATCATAGCAGGTTATCCGATCACAAACTATAGGCAGGACACCCGATTAAAGACCATGAGTAACTTACTTGAATATAGACCACAAGTAGGTTACCCGAACAAAAATTATGAATAAGTCACCCAATTAGAAACCATGAGCAGGTTACTTGATCATAAACCATGAGTATGTCACTTGAATAGAGACCATTTATGAAAAATCCTAGATATTTTCACTAGAAGGTTGACACTCAAACACCCAACACATTTTTCTTTTCTTTACAAACTTACTTTCTAAAGTCTCATAAGACTTTATACCATAAGTGTTGTAAAGAAGGGGGCAACTGTCATAACTCGATTTTTTACCCATTTTTTCTTATTTTTTTAAAAATAAAAAAATAGCAAAAAGAAAAACACAAAATTAATATATATATTTGATGTATTGCATTATTTTTTTAATCATTTTTAGCATCTTTTCAAAAGAATTAAAAATTCAAAAATTTACTTTCTATGCGTTTAATTTTTAACGCGCTCATTTCAAAATTATTGGTTTATTTTGCATGTTGACATTGCCTTTTTTTTTTTTAAAAAATAAATATATTTGGACAAGAGGACCAAAGTTCAAAGAAAGAAATGAGAGACCAAAGTGATTTTGGGTTTCTTGGTCACAAAGTTTGCTTGGTGGCCAAGCAATGAGAAGAAAAAGACATTATTTTTCTTATAAATAATAAGGGAATCTCACACACAAAAGAGTAGATGAATAATTTTAAGGAAGCATTAGCCAAAGAAAAAAGAATTAGTTATTGCATAAAAAACCACACACACATTCACAAACTTTCTCCTAAAATCACAGAAAAAAAGATACAAAAAAGCCAAAGAGGATTTCCCACACTTTTCTCTTTAGCTCACACGCTGTCCTAAAAGAAACAAAAAATCCTAGACCCATTATTCCTAAACCCAACCACCAGCCATATCAAGGATAGAGCATAAAAAAACACCATTGGGGCCACTTCTACAGCACCACTGTAACCTTTTCTCAGTTAACACCATAACCTCCTTTTCTTTTCTAAAAACCATCATTAACTACGACCAACAGTCAAACCAAATATTCTTCCAAAAATCACAAATATATACCTTTGTCATCGTTACACTGCCATTGACAGCCACTATGAGCTGAAATTAGTCCTTTTTTATTCTCCCTCACTAGCCACTAGCAAAACACCAACACACACACACACACACACACTTTCACCATACCTTGACTTAAAACCAAAAAGAAAATAAAATAAAATTAAAAAACATGTATCTCTCTCCCATTCTAAATCATGACAACACCAACAATAACATCGTTAGAATAGACACCACTATTAGACAATTTGATGTGGATTAGCCCACACACTAGCAAATACCCATTACATGCGCCAAATGGGCTAATTACACAATTCAAAACAAATGCACTGAAAGAAGCATTGAATGAGTTGGTTTTACAAGTTTTGTACAAGGCAGATCTTAAAGATCCATTAGAGGGGTCTAATCCAACCTTATTTGGGCTATGAATTCTCAGCAATAAGGCTGACAATTTTTGTATCTATTTTGATTAACCTTGTTTATTTCAGTTTTCATGTGTTTTAAGGATTTCTTGTTATGTGTGGGAAAAATATTTATTTTTATTATTTTTATTTATTTTCTTGTCAGGTGAGGAGAAAACACAACAAAAAAAAAACAAAGGAATCCAAGCTGATTTGAGAAACATAAGTGGCGATAAGGTTTTCTAGTATGCAGGGAGAATATTTCAATAACTTTGATCATGTTTCTTAATATTAGAAGGAAAATTAATGGCAACAAAAGAAGGAAAATAAGGACAACAACTAGTTTCCTTAAAAAAAAAAAGGATAAATACAAGGCTACAATTAAAATCATCTTTTATCTAGGAAACTACTTTGGCGGCAACTTCTCTTTTAGTTCCTAGGATTATTGGAAACATTGTAGGCTATAAATATGTCTTGTATCAGACCTACAATATTTTCTTTTCCTTTTCTTTTCTCACGACATCATAGGAATCAGACTTATAAAATTTATTTCTTTTACATCAACTATAACCCAAGGCTTGTTTGGGCTTAATTAATACTGTGTTTTCAGTTAGGATCCAAGACTTATTTGAATTAGGGTTTGGGCTTACTAGTATATGTTTTGGATTAGTTTTGTAAATGGGTCAATTCAGCCTATAAGGATAGATCCATTATGATTAATTTTTCAGAAGCACTTAAACTCCTGTAAGTCTAAGTTTTAGCACATTTTGATCAATAATAATTATAAAGTTTTCTCAACTTAACATGTAAGAGTGATTTTTGCATCATTTGGTCATTAAAAGAGCTAAAAATAACTTATCAAAGATTATTTGGTTTTGAAGCATCATTCGATTCAATTCCAATAGTACTGGTGCATTAGGACAAGTTTTCATTGTATCATATTTATCAGACCTCTTTTGACTTTTCGAATCAAATTTCAATATTGATTATGGGTTACGTGAGCACGTGATCATGAGGTTCGCGTCACTATTATCCTTTAAATCCTGCTCCTTTTAACAACGAACCATCATCTTCTCTTTGGATTTCTAACTTTAGCTCCTTCACGACAGATGAGTTGTGAATGAGCTTGCTTTTTTCTAATATCTTTTTAAGCCGAGATTTTTTAGACCAAGTTCTTGATCTAGAAAACCAAATTTTGTTCATAATAAACCCTCCATAGTAGGCTGATAGAATTTAGAAACACCATTAAACCATAACAACCACAAATACAGAAAAATGATGCAACTTACTTCAGGTAAAACGTACCAGGGATGCTAATATCTTTGTTTTATATAACTAGTCTCTTGCCTAGAATCTTTAAAGTCATGTTAACTTTTTAATAACCATAATACTAGGTGGTGACTCCTTATTCAACCAAAAACCTCTTAATTTGTTTGGGAAGGGTCTCTGTTATGTCGCGCTCTTGCGAAGGGTACGACATACCTTATAAAAAGAGAAAAAAATCCTCTAAAAAAATCACTCTTGTAAAAAAACTTTATGTCAAGAAATGTCAGACCAATAAGACTAGTCACCATCCTTTTATCGTTGCCAGAATCCAAAAATAACAGTAGTAAGAGTAATGATAGCCACCAATAGCTCCACACTAATCGCCTTTCCTCCCCCGTCATCGAAACATAATAGTAATAACCCTTATAGATTGAACTAGCAGAGAGAGGAAGGGAGAAAGGCTAAGACTTTCCAATGCTTAATCTACCACCATGAGTACCGTTCATCTTCACCGTTGGTACAAGAAGAGAGATAAAAAGGAGGCATGCCCAATCCAGCAGATCATGTGCCTTCGTGGTCATTAGAATGTGTAACGAATCACCCAAATAATCTCTGAAAGATCAATAAAAGGTTTTCTAGTTACCTTAAATGTAGGTGGTGTCATATTTTTTTTTTCCTATGTATCCTTTTTCCATATAGTTCGTCGAAATATCTCTTACGATAGCATGATAACCCCACCAGGGATTCATGTTAGGGCTAAACTTTGTTTATTGTTTTCAATGATAACATGCTTTATGTGATTTAATACAAGCTTTGAATATTTTTATTATGTTTTTTCTTAAAAAATAAATATTGTGTGTTTTTTATTAATATATTTGATTTGATCTTTTTTACTTTTGCATATATCTTTGTTTGTGTTGTTTTTTTAGTCTTTGTTTTATACATCTTTATTTTATTCTTATTTTGGGATTTGATATGGAGTTGTGATCATGCATCCATATCACTATTTAGCTTAATTTTAATTGTAAATATTGATAAAATATCAACATAAATTTTTATTTATAAATATTTTTTGTAAATTTTTAATTATCTCAAACTGTTTATTGTAAATATTGATAAAATATCATCTTATGTATGATGGTATTTTTGAATGTTTATTTATTTTAGTTTTCGAGATATAACCCTCATTTCTATAATGAGTGAGCTAGAGTTGGATCAACGCTATCTCACACAAACTAATTGAGATTGAGTGGTTACTTTTAAGCCTATAAGTTAAAATAGATTTAAGTTCATTTGATCGTTCACCCTCCTTACAAGTTCAAAGACTGTTTTCATAAAAGTAAGGATTATGCCTTTTTCCGGCTCAAGTCCCAAATCACTTCCTTTAGTTTAGTTTAGGTTTTTACCCATAATAATAAACACATGTTTGTTTAAGCAACCATAATTTAAAGCTCGACCGACACTTTTGTCTTTACAAACGAACATAAAGCATTTTACAATAGGTACGATGTATTAGGGTAATTTTTATCTTTCCTTAAACATAACCATCCCTTACTTAAGAATCTTTGAAAGATCAGTATGAGGCTTTCTAGTTACCATAAAATTAAGTGGTAATTTATTTTTTTTTCCTATTTACCTCCTGTCATGACTGGCACAACGTTAAATGATGGAGCTGCCTCCTGGATTGAAGAGTATTTGGGTTTAATCATAAAGTTATAATTTGAGGGAGTTGTCATCTAGTATCATGGTAACTAAGAAACCTATTGTCTATGAGAGCCTGGGTAAGAGGACTAGTTGTGCAATGAAAAAACACATCACCCCCAATGCACCATACCTAAGATAAGTTACATTGTTGATTGATTGTTATTCTAAGTCGTGTTTCTATCCGTTGGTCTTATCTAAGGTTCAAGGCAAATCTCCGTTCGTAAGGAAGTTTACCTTATCGGATTAAATCTTAACTATTCTATGGCTCAAACTTTAGCATCACACTTGTTTTTTAGATACATCTAATTCCTAACTTTGATTGCTATTAATTTATTTAATTTAATATTGTAAGTATGCATTATGTTGTAAAATTCATACCTTGAATATTAATTAATTAAATTAATTAATTTTTGTGTTAATTTTGAAAATTTTCTCAAATCATAATGGATAATCATAAATTAGTTATGATATTCATTTTGAACTTTTAAAACATGATAAAAATTCATTTTGTTTTTTAGAAAATATGCATGAAAAAACTTTAGAATTTGGTCGTATACACGAAAACAAAACGTATTTTTTTTTTTTGAAATGAGGATTTTGTTTTTGGAATTTTTTGAGATTTCGATGAAAAACATGTATTTTTAATATTGAGTCCATATCTTACAGTGTACGTCTACAACTCAATATTAAGTAAAATTCTTAAAGAAAGACATTTTGTGTATTTTTAAAAAACAAGGCAATTATTTTGTGTTTGTTTTGAAAGTTTTGGAGAAAAATAAGGTATTTTTAATATTAGGTTTGTATCTCACAGTGTGAATATACAACCCAATATCAGGTAAAATTGATGCCTCAAATTTTTTTTTTTTAAATTTAAGGGTTTGTTTGGCAAGACCCTAAAATAAGAACAAATTAAAACTAAAGAAAAAACCTTAAAGCGCGTTTGTCAAACACGCCATTGATCTAAAATCAAAGGCATTAAAAATATCTTAAGGCTGTGTTTGGCAAACACGCCTTAAGGACCCAAACAAGGCTTTATTTTCTTAACAAAATTGACGCAAGCTAAACACACCTTTAGCTTTTGAGTTGGGATTGGCCAACTACATGAACAGTGTGTATTGGGCTAAGGCCCTAGGCCATGCACACGAGTTGGGCTGAGGTCCAACCCAACCCGGTTTTTGTTGGGCTGACAGTCGACCTAACAAACTTCTCTGTTTTTTTTCCATTAAATATGGGCTGGACCTAACCCAGTCACACGGGCTAGCCTGGCTTTAGGGTGCAACCCTTTCTTTTATCATTGGCCCAACCTAGTGATAGAATTTTCTTGGCAATAAAATTGCCAAAAAAAATGAGTTATACTCACTTTAGTCTATGTAAAATATTATGTAAAGAACCAAAAGAGGAAGAATAAGCTTACCTGGGTGAGAGGTGACTGTTGATTGTCTGATGGTGGCACCTTCAGGGATGTTGGTGGCTCATGGTAGCTGCTTGAGGGGGATAAAGGTTGCTAGTTAGGTAACTAAAAAATAGTGTGTAAATGTTGGTTTTTTAACTACCTTTCTCCACATGATTTTCTCTTTTTTTTGCATGAAATTCACCCTTATTATAGGGATGAAAAGGGAACATATGATTTTTATTGGGCATGAATCTTGGCCCTTGATTCTCACGTGAAGGATCTCAATTGTTGGCTAGAAAATGATACCTTGGGCTGTAAAAAATGGGTTGTAAAGTTGACCGGGTCAGCATCTTAGGGTCAACTTTTTGGCTGTTTTTTGGTGGAAAATCGATGCGAAAATAATTGAGAGTGTTGGACAACTTGAGCTTTATTAAAGGGTGTCTTTGTCATTTTATTTGAGGCGTGAGTGGTGCATTAAGAGTCCGTTTGGCGAAGCGTTTGCGGCTGCATTTTTATTTAATAGTTGCAACATACTGTTTGGTTACAAAACGAGCCGCAATTTTCATGCATGGGCCCCACATTTATTTGTGTTCAAAACTCAGTTTCGCTGAAGCAGAAATTGCATGTTTTTCATTTCTTGTTTATTGCAATTGTGTTTAAACACAGTATAAAATTGTTATCCTCTTCCTTACTTGACCAGTGCTTCGGGTATGGGTGGATTTTGTCCAGATGAGAAAACCATGAGGGCTGTTCTTACTTGGGCGTGCCGCTGCTGGAGGCGAGGGAGATAGCTTGGCTGGCCTACTGAAACTATTTTTCTTTTGTTCAACCATGAGGGCTATTCTTAACAGTTTTCCTTTTGTTCTTCCCATATTGCTGCACTTGAAGATGATGATGACGGTGATGGAGGGCTGGCCTACTGAAACCATTTTTTTCTCTTCTGTTTTCCCTTTGTTCTTCCTAGTCTTATTTATGTGCTCTCCTTGTCTGCGTGGAGAGTGAATTAAATTCACTCTTTACAAAAAAAAAAGAACAGTAAAAAATTTAATTTTTAATTGTATTTTATTAAAAAAATTAGTGTTTAATATTATTTAATAAGACTACATAAATTAGAAGGAGATCACATGATTGCGTGATATTTGCAGAAGTTGATCGTAATTCTAATTTTGTTTCTGATGATATTTTACATGATTTTGTTGCACACTTAAAAAACCATGAAAACTGTAATCCTTGTCCGAAGAATTTCGTACGTGATGGAATTGTAGATAGCTTAATGAAATAATAAAAAATATTTTATGTAAAGTATTATTTATTTCATGATATAATAACAGTAGTTAAATCTACAATATTTAAATTAAAAACCATCAATGTTAATATATTATCTTTTTTAGTTATTTTATAACCTCAATTTAAAAAATATTCTTAACCAAACACATTAAATTACTTAAAAAGTATCTAGTAAATGCTTAAAAAAGACTAATGTAAAATATCTAGTAAATATATTTATAGGCTAAAAGGATAAAAAAAATACTTAAAAAGTTTAAACATGTCAAATGATTATTCTAACAGAAACAAATATAATTTTTAATTTGATCATTAAACAATGCCTAAATTTTATCAAAATATTCTGAAGATCAACTCACTATAACCAACCAAAGTTGGAAAAGTCTCTATAGATCTAAAAGATGTTATTTTTTTTTTATTTTTATCATTTTTTTTATTTAATTTAATACAAATTTATTTAATTTCAACCACTATTTAAACAATTTATACTTAATTTTTAAAATAGATTATTATTATTAAATTCTAAAGTTATAAAAACAGTTTTCTCTACGGTCAGATGTTTATAACAGTAAACCTAGCGTTTTAAATACCCTTATTTTCTAGATTTTGTTATAAATTGCATCATATTTGTCCTTAAATGTGCTTGCAATGCCATATTATTTGAAAGTTGAAAGTTTTCTATGAGATAGATACTCGCTATATATAGAGAGCATTCCATGGATTACTAATAGTGCTTTTGGGTTTTTCAGAAGAAAATTACAGCTAGCTAGCTATTAACATGTATTAAATGTAGATATATAAATCGGACTAGTCATAGTTTAATTACGAGAGAGAGGGATTGATTTAAAATCAATTTCTCCTTCAGAACACTTTTTTTCTATTCTTATTTTGATGCCAATGTTTTGGAGCACGAAATGCAAATTACAACTTCAAAATTGACAAGAAAAAAAAAAAATGCAACTCTTATATCCAACTGTTTTAGGCACATCTTTCATCACAATATGAGTATTTAACAGGAAAACTTCACGCCATGCATGTGGCTGCTGACATCTGATACATTAGTGAGATTTATGAAGAGTCAACAGGTGTTTCAGGATTAGCTCCCCATTCAGTCCAAGATCCATCATAGACTGCAACATCTGACTTTCCAAGTCGGTGGAGACCCTGAAAGACATGAGCCGGAGTCAATTGCACTATAACAAGATCGGCCTATAATTATGCCACCACTTTTCCCGAAAATGCAAAACAAGAATCAAGAATTTGAGCTTCGTGGCTTTCCACTCACTAGGTTCAACTTCGCATGGTGGAAAAACTTTCATGAAATTTTTACAGGATGGATTGAAATACGTAGGAAGGATAAATACCAGAGCAAGAATACAAGCAGTTACACCAGTCCCGCATGAAGTAACAACAGGGCTTTCCATAGAGATGCCTGTATAAAACTGTGTCAGATCCACTAAACCTTGAGCAGATACCAAGTAACCAAAGATTAGCAAACAGAAATCTACTCTAGGAGCATAATGTAAGATAATGACTAGATAGTAAAGCTGAATGCTGACAACTAAAGTACAGTTTTTCCATCATGTCTTATTATATAGGCAGAAATCAGAAAACTCTGACAAATAACAATTATGTTTTCCTTTCTTTAATCACTTTTTTTCTTAGAAATCTAACAAACCTCCATTTAATCAACTAAAAAAAAGCAGCAAATCCATGAAAAAAAAAAAAACCATTTCATATTCTGAGATATGGATTTCATCTAAATGCGCAATGCCGATATGCATGGTCATGATCTGTGGAACTAATGTTTTTAGGCAGGCACCCAGAAACATAAAGGTTCTTCCTTACCTTCTTGATCAAATCGTTTTTTAAGCTCATCTGCTGGTAAGAGTGTCTGTGAAGAATCTAGCAGCTGCAAAAAACAAACACGCTAATGAAGAAAAAGGAAAATAGAGAGAACCACCTGTCAGCTTAAAAAATAATCATTAGTTTAAGAACACTGTAAAGTCTATCTATTACTTGCGCAAATGGAATGCACTTGCTGCCAGGAACATGACCACTTTTTATTCCCTTTCGAGGTTCTGGAGCAGCGCCATCAAACCTGCAAGAAGAGCATATGTCCTTGATCAAAATCGTATCTTCAATAAACAATCCTAGATCACATTGATAGGAAGAGTCGAATGTTGATATTTTAAGTAAAAGTAGACATTGCAGTTTAAAGTTGGTAAGATATAGTTAGATGATTTAATTTAAGTTAGCAGATTGAATGGAAGGGGGGGTCTGGAAAGTTGAGCCTTGTAAAGAGACAAAGGCTGTGATGGCTGTTAGGCTACATAAACTGACATGAATCGCCAGATCCGATTACGTAACAGAGTTTAAAGTGTAGGGAAGTTGAAAGCACGTTAACAAGTAAGATAATATTTAAAAACCTACTTGAAACTTTATCATACACTTTAATCAATTAAAACTAGTGATGGTTTTTTGCTATTTATACTTTCCTACTAATCTACAAAGTCCAAACTAAGAGAATAGCTAAACCTCAAATGCACCATTCAATAGCATTTCCAGGGAAAGCCATTTATTATTAAGAAGATTTGGAATAATTATTCTACTAAGATAACAATATTGCATTCGCAATATGAAAACCATTTATCATTAATACAATTAAACAAAATCACTGAACATACCTGGCCTTTGAACGAGCATCTATGTGTTGATGAGTCCTGTCTTCAATATTACTTTTAACCTGAAAATTGGCCCAGAGAAAGCATAGAGTGCAGATTCATTCATGTTTTGAGGACTACGTAAGTCAAGCAGATAACTAAATTTTTCTGATTGCTGACATATTAGATGGTTACGGAAACTAAAATTTTATCCATGGCCACACCAAATAAGACACCAGCTAAAATATGCACAAACTTATCAACCTTTTTACTCCAAGGAATGGAAGAATGAATGCAAGACTTATCAAGGAGAAACTCCATTATAATTTCGAATTTGTTTCAGTGTTGTCCTGATGTCAAGCTGATACTTGTTTATATCATTCTAAACAAATGTTAATTTAATTTCACAAATAACTCAATGTTTGATTCCAGTACCCACAAAAAACTCACAAGTGTTAGCAGAATTGACGGCTCAATATGTGCTATCTTATTTAGTCTAGCTAATACAGATATATATATTGTATATAGGCATATAATTGATAGGCTTTATTCTTAACTTGATGACTGATTTTCAGCCTTGTAATGTGCGATGGTCTCTATAAAAGGAAGGCAACTCTCACAAGAACAGGTATTCAGACCAAAACCTTCTTTAGCATGGAATCAAAACCCCAAATTCTCTTCATAGCATTCTCTTGGCTTGGCTGAATTTATTTATTTCTGGTTCCTTGTTTCTTTTCTGGTACTTTTCTGTGGGTAGCGACAGAAAGCAGAACTTCAATATTTTTTTTTGGTATTGGCAGAAGTGGTTCTCTGGTTTGGAGGTTTAGTTTTTTATTGTGGAGTTCTTAGCTGTCTCTTGGTTCTCAATTATCTCTTGGTTTCTCGATGGTGTGGTGCTTATTTAGTTTAGAGTTTCAGTCGTCTTTGGTTTGGTGGCTATCAGCAGGTCTTGTAGCTATGATGATTTTTTTCTATCAATTTTTTGTGGTTATTATGTCAGGAGAAAATTCTATTGTTCGATTTACTAGCAAGAATTAAGCTAGATAGGAATTCCAAATATATATGTTTGTGGAAGGGAAGCAGGGAAGCAGTTATGGGGTCATTTGGATTGGTCTTCTACAGCTCCCATTGATCCCAAGGAACTTAATTCATGGGAAAGTAGGGATGACAAAAATGCCACCTGGTTACTAAGTTTTGTTGAACCTCATATAGTCAACAATATTCATGGGTTCGCTACTGCTAAGACGATGTTAGATTACCTTTGACGAATTTATTATCAAGATAATTCTGCTCGAAAGTTTCAATTGGAATTAGATATCAGAAACTATTGAGCTATTTTATTCTAGTTTTATTAATTTATAACATGATTATTTTGGATTGGTGCATTCCCAGGTTCCCAAAGCAACTTTAGCAACACTATAAGCTGTTCAATCTAAGAGCCAATAGGATCAATTCTTGAAGCTATGACCCGAGATTGAAAGTGTACGAGCTATGTTAATCAATCACCAACATGTCCCATCTTCGGATGTTTGCTTGGGTGGACTCTTATGTGAAGAACATCTTGCCTCACAGCTTGGCCTTGCTCAAAATGCTTGCAGTTCTGAGAAGGTTAATATGGCCTACGCTACTCAAGGAAGATGACGATCCAGATCTCCGCCACAGTGTTATAGTTGCAAGGAAATTAGACACATTACAAAATTTTGCAGCTAGAAATTATGCTATTATTGCAAGGTCATATCATTAAGGATTGTCATGTCCGCCCTCAGAACTGATCTCATATTGTTGTTCAATCCACTTTTTTGCCTACATATTCTGTACAACCCATTGTTCTGGGTTCTTCTTCCAACATTACTCCCAAACATTTTCAACAAATGATTATTTCCGCCATTTCTGCTCTTGGTCTCCAAGGTAAGAAACATCTTCTTACTTCTCCTTGGTTAATTGACTTTGTGGCTTCTAATCACATGATTGGCAATCTGGCAGCTTTACATGATGTTCGTAACTATGATGGTAAGCAGCATATGCAGATCGCCAATGGCAGTACTCTTCCTATGATCGGAAATATGGGGTCTTCATTTACTAATGCTTTTTGAGTATCCTGATTTATCTGCCAATCTCATTTCAGTTAGAAAATTAGTAGAAGAAAATTGCTCTCTTCATATTGATCATTCTAGTTGCAATTGCGTGCAGGATCAAGCGTCGGGATAGGAGATAGCAAAAAGAGCTTAAAATGGGATGTCTTTTTCCTCTTTAGTCATTTTTCATTCCTCATTCAATTTATGTTGGTTGTTCTACTATTACTAATAATAATTGTCAATTTTGGCATAACAAATGGGGTTATTCCAACTTTGTAATCCTAACACATTTTATGAAACATGGTTATTTGAAAAATAAAAATAATTTTTCTTTCCTGGTAAACTTGGCAAAAGCAAATCTTTACATTTTCCTTAGTAGGGTAGTTGCACTTCTACATGTTTTGAAATTATTCATTTTGTTGCTTGGGATACAAGTCATGTTCCTTCTCATGCTCAATACAGGTATTTTGTGACATTTATTGACAATAATAGTCGTTTCATGTGGGTCTATTTTCTTTGTTCTAAAGCTAATGTACTCTTAACCTTCCAAACTTTTGTTGCCTATGTAGAAGCCTAATTTTCTACCTAAATTAAGATCTTATGCTCAGATTTTGGAGGAGAATACATGCCTCATGTTTTTAAATCTTTTCTCTAACAAAAGGGTATTTTCTCTCAACATTCATGTCCTTCTACCCCTCAACAAAATAGTACCACTGAGCATCATAATCACATTTGTTAGATATACATTGATGCTTGAGTCTTATGTTCCTTCTAGATTTTGATTAGAAGCCTTATCAACGATTGTATATTTGATTAATCATTTGTCTTCTCCTACTTTGCATCTTGATCTCCATATTATCGTTTGTTTGATGTTCCTCCCAATTATAATTCTCTGCATGTTTTTGATAGCGTTTGTTTTGTTCACTAACCAACCAATAAACATCACAAGATTGAGTTCAATGTGCTTTTCTTGGCTATAGTAACTCTCATAAAGGGTTTATGTGTTATGATGCAGAGGCTAACAAACTTCATATTTCATGCAATGTGATTTTTTTAAAAATAAATATTTTTTTCTATCTCGTCCTAATTTTGTGTCTTCCTTTATTTCGCTTCCTCTTTTTGAACATATTTAGTACTCCTCGTTTTAAGTCAGGTATTATGCATCAGCAGCGTCGCCCGCTGCTTCTTCCTTCCTCTAAACTGCCACTAATCTTGCATTGCAAGCGCGCTGCTGATCTACTAGGGTTTCCTAGCCCTCAGATTGGTATGGTTTTTCTTCTTTCACTCTCCAGGCTACTCTTGATAATACTTTTGTGCCTAGGTCTTGTTGTCATGCTTACACTCAAAAGTGTTAGCGCCAAGCTATGTAGGACGAACTTCAGGTTCTTAAAGAAAATCATACTTGGGACATTGTCCCTTGTCCTACTGGAGTATAAGCTTGATTACAAGGGAACATTTACTCCTATGGCCAAAACTACTATTGTCCTGATTGTTATGGCCATTGTTGTTTCAAAAGGATGGTCATTTCGTAAGATGGATGAGAAGAATGTATTTTTACATGGTGACCTAAAGGAAGAACTATTTATGTGTCCTCTTCTTGGCTTGTTTCCTTCATCTTTTGTTGAGTTATTTTGCTTAAAGCAGTTTCTGTATGGTTTGAAGCAAGCACCACGAGCATGGTTTGAGAAGTTTCGTACTACTCTACGGCATCTCGCTTTCACTCAGTCAATATTTTTTCGCAAGACTAACCTTGGGATCGTTATACTTCTTGTGTATGTCGATGGTATTGTGATCATTGGATCTGATCTCTAGTTAATTGATCAGCTCCAACAGCGCCTCAAATCTTCCTTTCATATGAAAGATCTTGGTCCTCTGCAGTATTTTTTTAGACTTGAGGTTCAACCTTGTTAGAATAGCACGCTCTTACATCAGCATAAGTATACCCAAGAACTTCTTTCTTTAGCTGGCTTTCAAGACAATAATTTGGTTCTTACTCCTATAGAGGTAAATTTGAAGTTACATGAGGCGAATGGTGATCCCTTATCTGATCCTTCAATGTATTGACAACTAGTAGGCAGTTTGAACTACTTGACCTCAACTTGATATCTTGTTTTTTGTTTAGCAAATCAATCAATTTATGCAAGCTTTGTGCCAGACACATTTGGTGGTTGTTTATCGTCTTCTTCAATATCTCAAAGGGACATCTTGTTACAACTTGTTCTTCCCTTCAGGGAATTCTTTACAGTTAAGAGGGCTTTAATGATGCCGATAGGGTTAGTTGTGTGGATACTCATCGTTTTGTTATTGGTTGGTGTATGTTCCTTGGCGATGCTCTCATTTCTTAAAAGAGTAAGAAGCAGGTTCATGTCTCAAAGACATTCACTGAGTCTAAATATCAAATTATATTGTCTAACTGTTTTGAAATTGTATGGCTTCACAGGTTGTTAGTGTTCCATAGCTTACTCTTAATCCACTTCATGTTGATAATACCATGCTATTTAGATTGCTGCTAATCTCATTTTTCATCAGCGCACCAAACATATTAAAGTGAATTGTCATTCAATTCTTGAAGCCTTGGCTTGTCAGGAGATTATTCTTCCACACATTTCCACTGAATACCAAACTGCTAATGTTTTCACTAAAGCTCTCTCTCATCCTCACCATCAGTACCTGATTGACAAATTGATGCTTCTCGATCACCCAACATCGATTTGAGGGGGGTTGTTAGTAGAATTGACAACTCGATATGCGCTACCTAATTTAGCCTAGCTATATATAGTATATAGGTATATAATTGATAGGCTTTATTCTTAACTTGTATAGTCTGATGAAATGGCTGGTTTTCAGCCATGTAATGTGCGACAATCTCTATATAAAGAAAGCAACTTTCACAAGGAGAGGTATTCAGACCAAAACCCTCTGACAACAAGCAATGTCATAGGATGTCATGTTACCACTACACGGTGAGAATGATTTGCGGTACATTATCATCAAATTCAAGTTCACCCTTTTCTTTTGAGAGAACTTAATTATACACCACTTAATTTCAATACCCATATTTAAGATCTTTTAACGTAAAGCTCAAAACAGTTTGATAAAAATAATTTAAAGTTGTCAGTGAATTTCAATTAAACTAGAAAATTCATGTTGATATCACTGCTAACTAAAAGAACAAACTTGTTACGTTAGGGATTACCATCAGTTTTATCATCACCATCAAAGTCTAAGAGCTGCCTCTCCCTATTTACCTTAGAAGATTATTGCCAAAATTGTTAATTCATCAATTTACTCCACAAGTCACACATGCATGAATTAAGTTTTATCTATGGCATTCTCAAAAGTGCCTACAAATGTAAAACGAATATCAACCACTCTTCAAGTCAATGGTCTAATGTAGTTGTTATATCAAATTGCCAATGCCAAAGCTACATGATCATATCCAGCCATTCAATATAATGTACATATATTGCTTATAAGGTCACTAATGAGTGATTAAAAAAATGTATCTTTGTAATTTTGTCATTAGAACATAAGCAACTGAAAAATAGTAACCAACCTGCTCAAGTGTCCAGACAAGATGTGGCTGAAACTTTGTTTGATATGTGATTGGTCCTACCTGTCATAAAAACATAGAGTCAATTAGAGTTTATCATAACATGATTGAAAATTAGAACAAACCATAAATGCTATTAATTATAAATAACAAATTTGAAAATTAGAACAAATCACATGTGCTATTAATTATAAATTGCAAATAGACCATGCAGGATATAGAAACATATATATTCACGCATGCAGATACATTTATCCATATGCATGATTGTTCAACAGAGCATTTCTTGATATTCTCAGTTTTCTAATTATTAAAAAAAAAACAAGGATGGAAAAGCTACATAAGCAATTTGAAAATACCTTGTTCATGCCATGTTTTATCATACTATTATTTATTAAAAATATAATGCATGCACATATGGATATATATGAGTAACGAACTTACTGCCTGGCCTTGATATACTTTCTCTATTGCCTCACTGGCAGCACTAGCTTTCAAGATAGCGTCACCAGAAGCACTAGACTCAACATCATATCCTGAAGCGCGCCATCTTGGCAGACCTCCATCTAGCACCCAGACCTTTTCATGCCCAAAGACTCGAAACATCCTTGTCATTTAATCAAAATTATGTTAGAATGGACAACTAACCATAAAAGTAGTACTTAGATTCCACAAAACTACAGCACATTATCAAACCCCACAACTTACCACCAAACACGAGCAGCACTAAAGATACCTTTCCCATCATAAACCACCAATCCATCTTTATTCTCAATACCAAGAGCAGAAACAGCAGCTGCAAAAGCTTCCTCTGATGGCAACATGTGTGGCAACTGATACAAGTAATTGTTCTTACAAGATAAGCAAAGGGATAAAATGGAAAAGGTACAATCAATAATTAAAATAATACACTATAGAATATCACCTGTGAAGTAAACAAGATGAACTATAACAGGGGTGGTTCTTGTATATGGACAAAATACAATGCATTCTTAAAGTTGATTCAAATGATAAAAAAGGGGAAAAGAAGCATTAGCAATTCTAGGCACAAACTATAAATATTTGTAACAAATAATAAAGAGAGGGCATCTTACATTTGTAGTTTGATCTGCTATTCCATCTACATCAAAGAACAGGGCACCAGGAATGTGAGCAACCTGTAAGGAGCAAGTTTAGTAGACCAGGTTATCATTGAAGGAAAATAAATGAGATAACATCAATATCTTGAAGAATGAAAGAAGAAAAAGAGCATATTTTCAGTGGAACATAAAATAATATTTATGAAATTCTAACCTAAAATTAATTATTAAGATCAGTTTAGATTGTCAATAAAATAGTCAAATGAAAACAAATTCAAAACTAAATCATAGTCATCAGACCTGATACTCTTGAATTGGATTCCTCTGCTCATCAGGCATGTACCAGGATGCATCCAACACCTGAATATAACAATGTATGACAGAATGATGTGTGACCATGTTTAAGATGTAAAAAAATCAATTAAAATGGATTCAAATGTATTAGACTACAATAAAATATTCCATGAGATGAACAGAAACCATAGACTGATAATTACATAGCATGACCAGTTTAGAGAGATGAAGGGTGTAATTTCTTTTGATAACTCAAGTGTGAAATTTATTAATGCAGGCATCAAGGAACATTTCCTATTTACATAAACTTAAAAAAAAATTAAATAAGATCATGATGCTTTTTCTTTTGCTTCTTCATTAAATGGAGGCAAAAATTGTTTGCTATTAGCCAAAAATGAGGTTTTAATCCTAAGACTCTCAAAGAGACAACAATGGAATCATTTTTAGCATTCCTTCCACAAAACAAAAAATATTGTCATACAACTACATTCATCTTTTGGGTGCACAGAATAGTCTTACATAAGTGTGAGAAATTCAAATGAAAAAACAATTCTTCTGATGAAATGAAATACAAGACCTACTTCTTATAAATTTGATGAGAAGCTTTTCTATAAAAAAGAACTAGCAGGTACCTTCATGTCAGGCTCCTGGAGGTTCGCATGGAGCCAATTAACAGAGACAACAGGTTCGTTCAAAGATAAAGATTGCGTCGAGAAATTAGCTCTTGTCCCAACTACACAACGAACCCACTGAGATGGCTTATATGATGTATGGATGGGGTCATCTCTTTTCTGAAATGTTCTCCCCTGAAAGTAATGTGAAACAAAAGAAAAACACATTAAAGTTCGGTCAGTATGCTCCAAGTAATCAGCAATAATGCAAATGCAATAAAACAAATATCAAGCTAGGTACTTTTACCAAGGGTATAAAAAATTACACGGCACAATACACCTAACAGGCAAAGAATCGCATGACAATAACAAAGCACGATTCTTTTCAGATTAGCAGAGATTAAAAATTCATTTAGACCTTCACTATGTAGCAAAAAAAAATTGAAAAAAAAACAGTGTTTAGAAAAACTAAAACAATTATATAACTACAGTTGATAACAATGCTTGAACTTTAGCACGCTTAACACTTAAAATCAGTTCATATATTCAACACTAATAGATTGAAGGTTTCTCATCTTGATACACAAATAAAATTCCACACAAGTAATTCAAGCTTAATAATCATAATAAAGTCACAAAATTTACCCAAACCAATCACTAAAACTGCTGATATACACTTCAAAAACCCTACTTCTCACCACTAAATCGACAACCCATTATCCAGAATCAATCAACAATTCAACACTACCACCGATTCAAAAGCAGAAAAAAAAAAGACACCCAGATAAATAATCATAGAATTAAGCAAAACCCAGGTACTTAAACAACAGCTAGTCACTCACAGGGAAGAGAGAAGTAAAGATTTGTGGGGTTTTATGGGAAAGAGAAAAAGAGGAGTGAATCAAGCGATGACCCAATAGACTCTTTGTTAAAATAGTTGACGCCATTTACTCAGAGACCATAGATTGAAGCTCTTTTTCTGGGGTTGTCAGATTCTACAAAGAAAGCGAAGCCAAAAAAGAGTGCTCAGTTTTGTCTGTTCACTGTGTTTTTTGTCGATTGGATGATGCCTAGATATCACTCAAAGTCACGGCTACTTCCTTACTGTGTTTTGTTAATGATGTAACTTTAAAATGTTTTTTTTAATAAATATATTAAAATAATATTTTTTTATTTTAAAAAAATTATTTTTGAAATCAACATATCAAAAAATTTAAAAATATATAAAAAAATTTTAACAAAAAAATTTAAAATTTTAAAAAACACAATACTAAACAGACCCTAAAATATACAAAGGATATATGTGTATATATAATTTAAAATATTAATTTAATATATATATATATAATTTAAATTTAAATTTTAAGATAAATTAACTTTAATTATATAATATAAATACAATATCAAATATATAAATATAATTTTAAAATCCAAAACATTTTTAAATAATTAATACTCATAAATATCAAGAACTTTAACTTTAAATAATTCAACATAAATAAAATATCAAAATATTGATAAAGTAAAATGTTGTAGTAAAAAAAAAAACATAAATCAAGCATCATCTCCACCATTAACTTAAAAATAAGGATTTTAATCTTATAGTGGTATGTTAGAAAAGTCATCAATAAGACATTCTAATAAATGAATATTTCCACTAAGCTCATCCTCGTCATCAAAATAGATATATTCATCATCTAAAGTCAAAGCAAAAATGGCATCTCAGTAGCCTTCCAACTTATATTTTCTCCATAAAAAAAGCTTTGTTCTTAATAAATTCACTTATTTAATAGGTTAATGTTATCCAAACTAACAAAATCTAAAAAGTCTTTTGTTTGGATCAAATTTTTATAAAGTACAAACATGAAAGAAAATAATATGAATATAAACCATTTATATTAGCGATAAATTTATTTTTTAAAAATAATAAAAATGTTAATGAAAATAGTAATAATTATTTTTAATATTATTATTAATATGATAATATTGATATTTACCTTTGTTGAATTCTCAAATTGTAACGAACAAAGACCAAATCACTTAGTCTATTGTGCTCTAGCCTATTTTTCCTTTTAGAATGGATGAATTCAAATATACTCTAATTTCTCTCACACCTAATTGCACTACAACACTAACTAAAAACTCGAATTGCTAACTTTTGAAGTTTTTGAGTATAATTTACAAGCTGCTTCCCATGCAACTAATTAAAATAAAAGTTCAATAAATTAGATATTATAGATACAAAACAACATTTATATTTAAAAAAATATAAGCAATAAAAGTTAGTGTCCGGATTTAACTTCTCTTTTTGACAAATAGCTAAGGACATGCTAAAATCACTAGTTGCTTTCTTATATTCCTCAAGTTAGCCACTAATTGCATATTGAGTGTCACAATTAAGGATCAATCTAGTAATTGTGTTGAGCAAACCTCAAGTAACCTCCTTTTGTTTTGGGAAATAAGGCCTAAAATAGATTCTAGGATTAAGAAAACAACTTATTGCATGTGATGGACTATGAAGTTGCTTATTCCATCTAGCATCAATTACCTAGATATATAGTTCATATTGAAATACTTTATTTTTCAACTTTGTCTTGATGATTTCTTTTGCTTTATTCATTGCCTCATATAAATAACATATTGTTGGTTTTTCTTCACTATCTACTAATTAAAGAATTCACACCGAAGGCTCAATAATTTTGATTATATATTTACATTGAGGCCAAAAGTCTTTATCTTGCAAAGTTATAATAATTATTTCCTTTCCAACTTTACTTTTACCATAACTTAATTCTTCCCATTTCAAGCAAGTAAATATTTGTTTAAACTCTTTCTTAAACTTAAGTAAACATTGAATACTTAAAAAATGAGTAGCGAACCTCATAATGCCAGGATGATATAGATCATTTTCATTAGTAAAGTCTTTCCTCATCAAAGCTAAAACCCTTACATAATTATATATAAATTTGGTTATGTTTCATAAATCATTAGAGAGTATTTAGATTAGAAATATTTTATAACATCAAATTAAGGTAATGGGCAACATAAAAAGACTAAAAGAAAGTGTTATACATTTGCTGTAAAACATTGAATGAGACTAATTGTCACTAATGAATTTGATAATATTTTCTAGTCCCATTTCTTTGACAACTTCAGGAAATATTTTAAACAATGTCTTTTTATCTTTTTGAAGATCTGAAGTGTCAACTGACTTGAAAAATATGGTGCATCTTGAAAAATAAGTTAGAAAATTCATAATTGGTATATTCCTCTTATTTGACCACATATCCACCATAATATAGCATCTATAAAGTTTTCTAATTAGCCTTGATTCCCAAGAGATATTCATGGATATCATGAATTGAGCCTTTTAAAAACGGTCCCCTTAAATCATGATATGATGGTTCTTTAAAACCAGGTCTCGTTGATGTTATGACATTTATCATTGGTTGATAATAGTATGATTTAACACTATTAAATGATACATTAATATTATACCACTATCTTGTCATAGTCTTACTTGCATTATTACATTTTTAATGTTAAGTTGTGAATCCGACATAGTTTGTTGAGTTAATAATGTTAGCTTTTGTTTGGCTGTACTTGTGTCTTGCATTGTCACTCTTCTATTTGCTTGGGAACTAGTATTACTTGAAGTAGAATTCGCATTATCATCCTCTTCGACTTCATTCTTGGAAAGTGAATGAAAATTTTCAATATCAGTTCAAAGTCCTTTTCTTTTCTCTTTTTTTGTTATCAATTCTCCAACCAACCGTTTCATTTTCCATTTCACACCTAGAGGGAATTTTTTACAAGATTCAACTTGGCATTTAACACCATTAAGGTAATACTTTAGACTAGTAATACCATCATCATTGATCTTCTTGCTACAATGAACATATATAGTTGAATTTTTTACACCAACAAACACCTGCCTATAAGCCCATGTTGGATCATCTGATCTTGCATAAGCAAAAGCCATAAAAGTGACATCACTTGATAAGTTTTCAGCCATGTTATTTGATTTGAAGAAAAAGATAAAACAAAATTAATTACAGCTATTACATTAATATGTATTACAACTAAAATGAATTATTTAAACCTTTACTTGCAAAAAATATAAGTATTAAGTCTAAAAGACAATTTTACTTCTGAAATAAAAATAAATGGTGGGCTCTAAAAAGACAACATAGGAACTTGAAACTTAAGAACAATCAAAGTCTATATTATTGAAATGGGCATTAAGTGATTCATCTATAAAGGAAATAACTTGAAACTTATGGGCTAGGAAATTTTTGTTATTTAGATCATTTATATGATAAATGGATTATAATATTTTTTTTTAAAAAATCAATGTGTCATTATCAGCATGAAAATTAAACAAGGAAAACTAATTAGTTGTTTGGGGTTGTTGGCTAGTTATCGTGAAACCAATTTAATATCCTTACTTAACTAATCAAATTTAATAGCCACCAAAATAACATGACTGACAAGAGAAAAGACATGATTGCCCGAGTTGTTTTCGTTAATAAACATGACCAAAAGTTTAAAACAAATAGATTAAATCACACATAATCTATGAATAGCCACCAAAATAAATAGAAAATCAAATAAGAGAGACGGGGGATGGTACTGGATAACAACAAGACTTTCATATCATAAGATAAAGGAGAACAAATGATTGACTAAAGCATGAATCTATTTCTTACTCACACAAGCAAAAAATAGACTAAGTACATCTTCTAAAACTAATCAAATTGAACATGATTTAATTATAATTAAGGAAAAAAAAAGATACAAATCCATTATAAGTCATGTAATGCACAAATATTCAAGGGATCATCAATATGTTATGATCAATAACCAATTAAAAAACTTATAGAGAAAAGAGAGGGTAGAGACAAGAGCCAAAGACAAAAAGGGGAGGTAACAACTTGCAAGAAAGAAAAGGGCAAAGTGGCAAACTAGAGGGGGGAGGTTATAAGAGAAGGAATGTCGATTATGAATCTGTGATTGTTTTGGGAGGGTGACAAATTAGGGATTAAAGTTTTAGAGAAAAAAAAGGAGGCAAGAAAAGAAACTTTTTATACTTGGGTTTCTAGTTTGATTTAGGGGTTCAAATTGAACCGATCTAACTCTGTTTGAATGGTTTTACACCCGAAATGGAATGGACAAAATAAAGCTGGAACACCTCAGCCAAAATTTGGTCGACAAATATAGAATAACCCAAAATCTTGAGCGAGGAGAAAAACCTCATTTTCAATGTTATGTGACTTGTCACAAGCTATATTTAAACGAGTTAATCAAGATTGATAGAGGTAAAATAAATAAATAAATAAATATATAAATAAAAGAAGTTGTCATCTAGTTTTATAATAATTAAAAGTTCTAATTGATCTTTCAGAGTTCCAGATAAGAGATTGATTATGGTAAAAGAAAGACAAAAATCACTCTAAAACATCATATATAAGTTAAGTTACTTCATGTTTGTATATAATGATAAAGGTACCTATTATGCCTTGATGATATGAATTTTCTTAAACTAATATATGTGATTGTGGTAAAAAAAAAAAAAAATACTAAACCTAAGACTGTGATTTGGGACATAGGCATAACTACATGGTCCAATCCTCACTTTTTAAATACAAGCGCTGGACTCGAGAGGAAAGTGAATAATAAATTGTGCTTTGATTTATTTTATTTGGTTATGTTCATAATGGACTCAAAGGCTGCCACTTACACTCAATAGGCATTTGTGAGATCGTGTTAATCTAGCCGAAGTCCATTCTCTACAATTATAAGGAATGTATCCCAAGACCTAAAAAAGACAAACATTTCACACATTATAAAATGATATTCATATGTAAGTATTAGATAAGTATTTACATGATTTTCATTTTAAAAAATAAACATCTTGAATCACCTTTCAAAACAAACTTTTATGATGAAAATAACAAAGTCTCAACTTACAAAGGATAGTAAAGTTTAAGGATCATACCATTTCTCAGGTTGATTCTTTAATTAAAAAAAACAAACACAAACTTTTTATTTATTTTATGTGAAAACAAATAAAATCTTAACTTCTTGAGTATATGATCCGTTTAACGATCATACTATCCCTATGTTGATTCTTTGGTAAAAATAAAAAAAATTATTTTTTTATATAAAAATAACAAGTCTCGATAATTAAAGGATAAGATCCATTTATGGATCATATTATTCCCGAGTTAATTCTTTAATAAAAAAAACAATCAATATACGACCACACCAAGGGAGATAAAAAAACATATAATCACATCATTTACTTAATAAAATAAAGCACAAATGTCACAATAACCAAATACATACATCCAGGTCTTTTATATTAATTTTACCCTTTTATATTTAATATTTATGATTGTGAAATATTTTTATATTAAATAAACTAGTTTTTTAAAATAAAAAAATAAAAATCCTACTTTCAAAAAAATAGATTTATGTTTTAAATTGTATATTACCAAATTCTAAGATAATTTTCATGCAAATTTTTGTAAATTTAAAAATATTTTCTTTATTTTTTTTAAGAAAAATCAATTAATGAATTTTACAACTATTTTGTAAATATCCATTAGAATTCAGCCTAAATTTCAAAACCACACACAAAAAAAAAATTTATTTTTAATATTAGGATTTATAAACTTATATTAAGGGAAACAAAAATATAAATAGGTAGTATAGTGTTGTATCGGTCGATCTCTTATTGCTAGTATCACTTTCTTTTTTCTTTATTTTTTCTACTGTCACGTTACTTTTTTCTTTCTTTCTTTTACTATTTTTTTCTCATTTTTTTCTTATTTTGAATCTTTTTAAAAAATCAATATAAGAGATTAGAATTAGAAATAAAAGTAAAAACAAAGGAATTTGGTAGAATAGTAATAAAGAAAGGCTAAAATAATAGTTACCTTAATAAATAAAAAAAAGGATAAAGCAGAACCTAACACTTGTCAGATAAAGTTTTAACAAATTACTATGCGATAAGCTTTCAATCTATGTTAATTCCAAGGATACCGTGGACCACAAGGATAAGATTTTCAGAAAAATAAGAATCAAAATTTTTACAACTCCAAACATCATAGCTTCCATGAAGACAAAGTATATCCTAATTGAATCAAAATAGTTTATACAAGGTTCCTATTTTAAGGTGAATACAAGGCATAAAATCAAGAACCAAATCAAATCGTATATCCTAATTAGAACTGACTCTTGATTTATAGGAGTTGGCTAATATTACCAAATTTATATATGATCTAATATAGAGTTTTTTTTTATTTGACAACACTTCCCCCTAACCTGGGTTGATGATATCTTTCATTGCCAGCTTACTGATCAAGAAGTCAAATTATTTCTTATGAAGTTTTTTTGTAAGTATATCAACAACTTCCTCAATGATTGGAACATATAGCATGCAAATCATTCACTATTAATCTTTTATTTGATAAAATACTTATCAATTTCCACATGTTATGTTCTATCTTGAAGAATTGGATTACAAGAAATTAAGATGGTTGTTTTATTGTCACAATATACCTTAATGAGCGATGAGTTAATAAACTTCAAAAACCTTTTAATCCACTTAACTTCACAAATCTCATGTGCAATTTCTCTAAATTCAGCTTTCACATAACATTTTGTTTTTTGCTTCACCAAGTAACTAAACCCCCTTCAACATACGTACAATAACAAGAAGTTGATCTTTTATTAGTTATACTTCCAGCCTAATCTATATCGGTGTAGGCTTCAATTTATAAATATCCATGTTTATTAAACAACATACCTCTTCCAGAAATCCCTTTCAAATAGTACCTAAATATTTTATTAACAACATCAAAGTGTTCTGTGCCTGGTGAATGTATGATATCATACTTACTACAAAAGCTATATTTGAGCATGTATGGGTCAAATAAATTAATTTACCCACGAGTTTTTGGTATTGCTCTTGATTCACCATTTTTTTTTAGTTTTGGTAGGTCGGAGCTTCAAGTTGGCTTAAATTGATATTTTAGCTACTTTGCATCCCAACAACCTTGTTTCTCCAAATAAATCAAGTACATATTTATATTGAGTGACAAATATACCTTTCTTAATCTGGAAAATTACATTCCAATAAAATATTTTAAAGCACCTAAATTATTGATCTCAAAATCATTATCAAGTTTCTTCTTAAGTCTTTCTAGCTCGACATTGTCATCGTCTGTCAAGATTATGTCATCCACATAAACAATTAAGATATCAATTTTACCTTCTTCTGAATATTTAAAAAACATAGTATGATTTACTTAACTTTGACAGTAATGATGACGTCTTATGGCCTTTTCCAAAACGTTGAAACTATGCTATAAAAAATTGTTTAAAGCCATAAAAGACTTTTTTTTTAATCTATAGGTTTTATATTTATCAATCCCCTCTTCAAACCCAGGTGGCATGTTTATAAAGACTTCCTCTTCCAAGTCTCAATTTAAAAAAGCATTTTTAATGTCCACTAATATCAAAGCCAGTTAAAATTCACTATTAAAAATAATAACACCCGAATTGAGTTTATTTTGGCTACTAGAGCAAATGTATCATGTTAGTTAATGTCGTATGTTTGTATGAAGTCTTATACCACAAACATTGCTTTGTCTTTTTTATGCCCCCATCATCTTTGTATTTAATCGTAAACACACATTTGCACCATACTTTATTTTTTCCTCTTAGTAAGTCAACTACTTTTCAAGTGTCATTTTTCTTCAGAGCATTCATTTCTTCCATAAACTGCTAACTTTCAATTTGAATCACCTAGAGCTTCCTGAATATTTATTGGAATAAACAATTGAGATATCTTAGAGGTAAAAGCTATATGACTAGTAAAAAGTTTTTGGTACGATAAATATTTAGTAATGGGATGGCTAGTATATGATTCGACTCCCTTTTAATAGTTATAGGAATGTAAATGTCTACACGCTTATTATTAGAAAAAACAGAAGTAGGAATGTTTGAGATATTCTCAGGACCATCTTTTAAATAATTTGGTTGATCTTATGTTGGGGTGATAAACATGTCTTTACCTATTGCATGAGTTCTTTTTCTAGTATAAACCTAAAGGTCAGTATTTGGATCAACTTGATCCTTTTATAGTACTTCTTCCTATATAATCCAGTTCTTCAAGATAGAACATAACATGTGGAAATTGATAAGTATTTTATCAAATAAAAGATTGATAGTGAATGATTTGCATGCTATATGTTCAACCATTGAGCAAGTTGTTGATATACTTACAAAAGGACTTCATAAGAAACAATTTCACTTCATATTTGCAATACACTTACACAACAGTTATAATCTTTGATTAGTTTACTTATGGACATAAGATTGTAAGCAAGTTTAGGAACATTGAGGACAAATTTAAGATTTATACTCTCACAAATTGTTATTAACCATTTCCATGTAATAGGTGAGAAACTACTATATGAAGTTTTATTTTTTTTCATTACCAGAACATGGTAAATAATTTGTAAATAGATAGGAATGATTAGTCATATGATCGGATACACTTGAGTTAATGATCCAAGAAGCAGAATCTGAACAACAAAATAGGGCATGATGATGACTACCTATTTGAACCAAGGAAACATAAGGAATACCAGATGATGAATTTGAATTTAGAAGTCTTATAATCTAGTCCATTTGCTTTTTACTAAAATGATTCTTCTTAACTCCATTTGTTGTAGGAACTATATGGTTAGGTTTGTCACCAAGTGTGTTATTTTTTCAAGTAAGTAGTTTTCCATGAAGTTTTTAGTAGGTCACACCACAAACGATGATTTGTTATCCACCTACGCTGATTTGCAATAATCCTACACATATTTGCATCAACAACAACCAATACAGAGTTCTCTATATGATCTATAGTTTCTTGTTTTCTAAGCATGACCCCCCCTCTGTGACTCTCCTCTCTTCTAACTTTTAAAAATACCTTGTCAATTAAAGGTAAGGTTTATGCCCATTATGATCCTTTTTACCTCATCAAACTCAACATTGAGTTCAACAAGAAATTTGTAAATCTAAAAGATCTCGATTTTCTTGTAATGGTTGCCATTCTTTGTAGATTTTCATTCATAATCATTGAACATATCAAGGTCTCTCCATAACAGTTTCAGTGTGTTCAAGTATTTGGTGATATTGTTTTTTCCTTGATGGATTTACCAAGTTTCAAAGTCAAGTTATAAACTTGGGATTGATTACCCAAATCATAATACATCTAGTTTACATTATCCAAAAGCTCCTTTGTTGTTGAACAAAACATAATTGGAGTCAATGTCTTCATCTATGGAGTTCACAAGCCATATCATAACCATGAAGTTTCCAGCATCCTAGATAGCATATGCTAGGTTCTCCCATTTTGGTGCCTTCATGTTGTCAGTCAGATAAACTATTTTTCCTCACCCTCGAATATACAAGTGCATAGACTGAGACCAACACAAGAAGTTTTTGCCATTAAAATGGATGGTGGTGATCTAGATTAACTCTGGCTTATTATTGAAGGATTGAGCATCAACATGTGTTTGTTTCAGATATGGTGAACAAGAGCGACAAAAGAATGAAAAATAATTCTAGAGTTTTTTTTAAAAAGAGTTAGTGATCAAATCTTCATTCTAATACCATAAAGACAAAGAAATCAATATATTGACTTAAATAAAAAATAATTTATACAAGGTTCATAATTAAAGAAGAATACAAGAAATCAAGAACCAAATCAAATCATATATCCTAATTAGAAATGACTCCTAATTTATAGGAGCTAACTAATCCTACCAAATATATATACAACCTAATATATAATTTTCTATTTTATAACCTTCCATTCACTAATTCTATTGAACAAACTTTGTTCTTTACAGTTTTGTTCCCCATCCCTTTTTTTTTAGTTTTTGTTTGAGTATTTAATCCATCCCTTTTTTTTAGTTTTTGTTTGAGTAGTTAAGACATGTTTAGATTAATAATGGTGGTTGCTGGTAAAGAGGATAAATAATGATCAGGGTTTAGGGTAAAATAAATTTAAAAACATGTTTGATCAAGTAAACTTCTTTAAAAAAAAATGATTGTAAATAAAAAGGCTAAAATAAATTTTTTTCAGACTCATCATTTAATTACGAGAACTAAAAAACACTTGCTATAATACCAAAACCAGAACAAATAAAGATTTAAGATAAGCTAAATAAATAAATAAAAAAAAGCTTAGAATTAACAAAAAAAGAAAAAAAAAAAGAAGAAAGGGTTGAATATAAAAAAGAATTAAGCTAAGAAGAGATAAAATAAAGGTAGTAAAACCAAAAGTATGTAACATTTTTATCAACTCATGTAATTTCTCTACAATATAAAAAAATACAAATAAATAGTAAAATCATAATTAAAATCAAATTTGACCTTAAAACTCACTAGATAATAAAAAAATAAAACATAAATTCACATCCAATAATATAATTAAATAAAATTCAATAAGTTGAACTTGAAAATCCTCAATCTCGTAATCAATGAACAACAAGTGGACTACCTCAGCATTGAAGATCATTACATTTGCGTAAACAATGACTCGTATTTCAGAGTCCCCACCAAGTGCACGGCAATTCAATCATACTATCAGATGGATAAAAGCTGGAATATGGTGAGCACCTGGCATGCAACAAAACTCAGAAAGGAAATCCTTTAAACACTGCCTTCTTCGATGACACGGCCAGCCGCTTGACACATTTTGCCGTTGTATAGAACTCCATCAATTCTTTAGCAACAACATCAGGGTGACATGAAACAAATGCCTTCAAGAATCGCTGTTCTGCCATCCTAAGTGCCCTCAACATCAATGATCCTTTAATTTTCGGGCAAAGACCCATCTCCTCTATCTTCCCAGCAAGAAGCCACCGCGGCTTCAACACAGCCTCCAGATTATTGTAAAGCAAAAATGGGTGCTCAAGGATCACATTTGCAGGAAGCTTCATTGTGCCCACTACAAACGTCATATTCCTTTGAACCTTATCAACAGATAGTGTCAAGATATAGGGGCTACGACCGATAAGATGCCAAACTTCTTCATTCGACATCCCAAACTTCTCTATATTTGCTGCCTTCTCACAGATGGTCTGACTCCTTGAGACACCAATGATGCTAACCACATGCTTAAACATATTGGAATCCTTGGAAACCCCACTTTTGCGTATGTATTCCATCTTCTCATCATTAAATGAAGTTCGCGGAATCATAGTAGGCCGTGACAATAGCAAGGGAACCAAATCCTCTCTACTAATACCCAGCCCTTCATATAGTGTGATGACAGGTTTAATCCTATTATGAAAGTCATATGTCAAGAGAGAAGGATTTCTAATAATGGCCTTGAGTAGCGTTTCCCTTGATCCAAACAAGGTCATAAAATACTCCAGACGCTCATCAAAAAAATGATTTATGCGAACACTAAGCAATCGTGGGCGACAATTAATGATCTTAACAAGGTCATTCGATGTGATACCCAACCCCCAAAGTAAATTTAGCTTGAATTGAAGCTGGGAAAGATCAGCATTGCGCAAAGAAGGGCGTCGCAGGAACATCTTCTCTATGTCATCATCGCTACAACCATATCTCCTCAGAACTTCAACCGAGTTAGCTGGTTGCTCTGCACCACCCCCTGATACAGTTTCAGATTGGGTTTGGCTTATTGTCGAACATGTCACAGACTTGAAGGTACCAGACAATATACAAGAACTACATAGTGGGTTTTTGCTTGAAAAAATCAATCTTTGAGAATTTACCAAAAGGGAGCCAACTTTGATAACTAAAGAACTGGGTTTTGCTTCCATGTAAACTCACAATATCTCAATAAAACCGAAACAGGGTCTTATAAATTAGGGAAAAACCTTCAAGAAACACATTAACACGCTAAAAAATTGGACAGTGATTACTGAAGCTAAGAGAATTAAGGGTAAAAGATAAAATGTTATATGATGTGTTTGATTTGAGCTCATCAAAGCTTCAAAACTGAATTTTCAACAAGAATTTCTAATATCAAGAGAACAACAAGGAAATAGAGAGTCTTTAAGAGGGCATTTATTTCTTTATAAAGAATCAAAGTGAAAGGAAGCGACAGAGAGAGAGAGAGAGTACGTGGGTTTATCACCAATTATTTTTGCCACCCAAAGTCTTTGTGGGGTTTGCAAACCTGAACAAGACAACAAAATGAAGCTAGTCAAAAACCAATACAAAGCCAAGAAACACACACACACACACACCGAGAGAGAGAAGAGGAGGGATCTGAAGTGCACGAGATGGTAAAGGCGAGCAGGGTAGGAGGAGGGAGGTTTTGGGGGCCCTTAGAACCCTGTTGTTTATAAAGAACTCACGACATGTCGTCCTATAAGAACCACTTGTTACCTATGTGATGCTCAAACGACAGTGGTAGATGAATGACGCTGTGGTGCATGTGGGTTAGCAAAGATGGGAGGATGGAACATTTTATTTATTTGTGTTTGGTTGGCATAATAAAAAGTTTTTTAATGTATTTTTTATTTGAAATATATTAAAATAATATATATTTTTTATTTTTAAAAATTATTTTTAATATCAGCATATCAAAATAATTTAAAAATATAAAAAAAATAATTTTAAATAAAAAACCTTTATTTTAACAAACACGGTTTTAATCACATTTCCAAATACAACCTAAGTATCCGTGAATCGTATTCGTGAATCGCTAATTTAGTTATGACAATGGTTTTTAAATGTGGTTTTTAAGTGTTTGATGATACTTTAAAAGTTAATATTATAGCTCTTTCTATGTGTTATTTTCTAAATTTATAATTTATAGTTTTTTAAAAGCCACAACTATAGTTAAAAACTATATTTTTTCAGAACAGATTCGGTTTAAGAATGGAATCAAGATGGATGGTTTCTGCACTGTTTATATCTCTTTTTTATTTATTGTTCTGGAGTTTAGGGAAATAATTTTTTTCCCTCAACATGTTTGAGAGGTTTGAGGATTTCCTTTTTAATGAAAAAAATATAGTTTATATATATAACAAAATAGATAATAGTTAATACAAATACAAAAAAAAATATATTGAATTTTACCCTCATTCTAAAAAAATAAAATAAAAAAGGTAAATTACATTTTACATTCAGTAGTTTAGTTATATTTTTATTTTGCCTTTATTCTTTCAAAAAATATAATTTACATCCTATAGTTTATAAGTTGTGTAACACTTTACATCCTCACTGAAATGCATAATTTTTTTTAAAAATTATTTACAAGATTATTATATTTTAATTAATGACTAAAGAGTTTATGCTGCGTTAAAATAAAGAAATTTCCATTAAGTTACGTGCCCAAAAAAACCCAAAAGAAACTAATGAAAAAACAAAACTATTCCTCTCTCTTCCGAGCATAAAACCTTAGCCACCAACAATAATTATTCATTTTTTTTGCCTCTATTGAAGTAGTCTCACCAACAATTTCCCTCTTATCTACCCCCTTCTCTCTCATCTCCTCCATAATCACCATGTAATCCTCACTACCATAAAAACACCAGCTCCAGTCGACCCTCTTCCTTTTTCAACCAAAAAAAATTGCTTCATTTATATGAAATTGATACACTAAGTTGAATTAGAGGATTTAAAATTTGAAATGAGCATGCACTAACACCCAACCAAATATGGTGTTCTTAGACCAAATAATATCCTCTTATTCTTCAAAACAATGCCCATAAAAGTTCTTGATGTTATGTTTCTTAGCATTGGTGATGGAGAGAGAGGAAAATATGTTTGTTGCTGGACAAGTGTTGATTGTTGCTGTGAGGATCAAGGTTGAGTTGTGATGGTTGTTGCTGATTTAGTAAGGGCAGAGAAAGATGAATAGAGATTGTTTGGTTCGCTCAATTTAGGTTAGTTGGTTAGTGGTGGAGTGAAAATTGGAATCCTTGTTTGACTCGGGTGAATGGTGCTAGGAGTTGCTAGTTTAAGGTAAAGACAAGGAAGATAAGAGGATCGGTGGTCCTAGTTGTGGTGGCTATTGTATGAATCTGTTTTAAATTCTTGGTTGGAGTCCCCTAGGTTGTGGGGTTGTTTGACAATGTGGTGGCTAGATATGAAGAAGCTATTGTGACTAGTTTTTGACGTGGGCTATTTGGGATGGTCAACAATGTGTTGTTGTTTTTGTGGATGATAGAGTGGCTATGACTGCGTAGTGGCTAGGATTTTGGAAGGATTAATTGATTTTTATTTGAAGAGGGAGAAATCATAAGGCGTCTTATTAGTAGACAAATAATTGTTTGGTAAGTGGTGAATTTGTATCCAATTTCTATCTTTGGATTAAAATAATCTCTTTTCTTTTGATTAAAACAAAGAAGAGAATAAAAAGAGAGAAGGAAAGAAGGAATGGTAAGATATTGAAAAAAGAAACCAATATATTATATACGAGAGTAAATTCATCTTTTTATCTTATTTTAAATTTTGAGTTGATCAATGATGTAAATTAAAAGAAATAATAGATTTGGGTCACTCATGATGGGTTAATCCAATTCATATTAATATTATTTATATTACTAGGGTAATATAATGGAAAATGATGAAGAGTTATATCCTGACAATAACTGCCAAAGGTTGTAACTTTTTACACTTGTAAATATATCTATTAACAGCAACAAACATTAAAAAGGAAACAACACAAGAAAAAGGTATGAAGAAAAGATAAAGAGAAAAAAGGACTTTACGAAGAAAACTCTATCAATTTTGAGAAAAAATGTTTTTGTAAATAAGATATATTAAGACAATGAATAAAAAACATGATTTATTATTATTTACTGTGATTATCACATACTAATTATATAAGTTTCCTAGAACATGTTTATATTGTTTTCTTCCTACTTCTATTTTTTCCAACATTGGTATCAGAGCATGTTGTTATATCATGTTTTCAATGATAAAATAGTTTTTTCCATTGAAATTTTATTTTTTACTTCAACCAAAATTAGTGTTTATGAATCCTACTTCCATTATTATCATCGGATACAATATGAATTATATTATTATCTAATGATATAGTAGAATTTAAATTATGAAAGTAATGCCACTTGAAAGTAGAGTTGTCAAGCTTTCAAATGATATATTATATGAATTTTTTTGCGTTAAAGTATAAAGAAGTTATAGATCTTTAATGTTTAAAAAATAGAATATGTTAAAAAAAAAAAGGAAAGGAGAATTTTAGTTTTGGTTATTTTTTTACTATGCAAATTTGTATGTTTAAATGCATATATACATCTTTATCTATCATATATTTGTTTGTGCTCTTATAAGTTTAGAGGATTATCCTTCTGTTAAATTTTGTAACATCATTAACTTTATATATATATATATATATATATATATATATATATATTTGTTTGGAATATGAATTGAGTAATGACTTGCCAAGTAAGGTTGTTAAAATCAGAAGTTGACTTGTAAAATTACATGATTTTACGAGTCAACATATATTTATCATGTAAAATCACTTTAGAAACTTAAAAACTGATAAAAATGGATTGAAATTGTTCTATCTTGGTTGAATCAGTAAACTCGTGATTTTGATACTAGTTTTATGTTTTTTTATTAGAAATAAATACTTTTTATTTCATTATATATATATATATATATATATATATATATATTTGTTTGGAATATGAATTGAGTAATGACTTGCCAAGTAAGGTTGTTAAAATCAGAAGTTGACTTGTAAAATTACATGATTTTACGAGTCAACATATATTTATCATGCAAAATCACTTTAGAAACTTAAAAACTGATAAAAATGGATTGAAATTGTTCTATCTTGGTTGAATCAGTAAACTCGTGATTTTAATACTAGTTTTATTTTTTTTTATTGGAAATAAATACTTTTTATTTCATTACAAAAATAAGTGTGTTTCTCAATAAAACTTCAGTTTTCTTCTTAGTTCTCAAATTTCATCTACTCTATCTGTCCAAAATAAAAAAAAATACATCTCCCTTTCTCAAAACCAAAAAATATCTCTCTTTTAAAAGAAACATAAGCTTAGACTCTTTCTCCATCTTTTACAAGCTATCAAACACAAACTAAACACACACCATGGTAGCCTTTTAATAAAAAGATAATCAAGAAAATGAAGAAGAAAAACCACAAAGAAGATTGAGAAGACTCAGTTACAAGTAGAGAGAGAAAGCTTTGAAACTTCAACCTGCTTGATCTCCCATCTCCAGTGATGGTGCACTATACCTCTGGTACCAGTAGAAAGAGAAAAAATTGGTGTATCATATAAAGGTTAATTTCACGCACTTCCAGACCTCATTAACACGTGGGAAAAACACATCAATAATTATAGTGGTTCTCTTGTACATGAAGCTAACATGTTGCCATTATCACCACCACTTGTAGCTACTTTGGTGACCTCCTACTCCATCATTGAAGGTTAATTTTTAAGATCCTAAACACTAATATGTTAACCCTATTTTTTATTTGGTTTGTAGTTTAATTGGACTTTGTGTTTGGATTCTTGAGTTACATACTTATTTGGTTGATTTAGTTGTTTGAATGTGATTTGTGAGTAAGATTTATGATGTTAAAATACTATGTATTGATTAAATTGAGTGTTTGTGATGTTAGTGAAAATTTTAGTTTGTGAATTAAATGAAAAGTTTTTATTTGATCTTGTTTATGATTTTAATAAAACTTATTTTTGTTCTTAATGTTGAAGAAGCAAACATGATATAATAAGTATGATTGTGGTCAATTCTTTTAGAATAAGTTGTTAATGATTTTTTTTTTGTTTACATATTGGCTTGATTCAAAAATATTTGATAAAAATTGGTAAATTTAAAATTATTAATTGAATGAGGTGAATGATGAGTCATTATTGATGAAGTTAAAAATTGTTAGTATTGTTTAGATTTTGTTATGTGACTGGTATTATTGAAGGGTTTTCATTGTTAGTATTGTTTGGGTTATGATGAGTTGATGAAGTTGAAATTGAAAATTGAATTGTAAAACAAATATGTGAGGCATTGTTGATTATGTGTTTTCATGGTGTTTCAATTAAAATATATTGGGTAGTTTGATATTACATCTATTTGCTGGAAACTTAAATTATCCTATGTGATATATGATTATTTGGAATATTCTATTTCATGTAACCTTGTTTGCATGCTTGCAAATTATAGCCTAACAAATCTATGAACTTGAATAATTATATTGTATTTTTAAGCCACTTAAATTATGTATGAATTTTTATTTGAACCATTTATTTTAAGGTGTTTGACTATAGAAAAAAAAAATACTTACAATTTTACAATCCGAGTTTATATTATACTTTTCATGTCGTGTTAAAAATGTGTTTTTGACAACTTTGTTACAAAGTCTTTTGCTACTAGGCTAAATGTTATTTTAGACACACACATAATTTATTTTAATTTATACCTCACTTATATCAGTTTAATTTTTTTTAAAAAAAATGTAAAAAAGCAAAAGTGTAAAGGCCAAGATTCAAATTTGGCACATCCAAGTTTGATTGGATTAACTGAACCATTATTATTGGACCATTGCATGGATTTTTTTTATTTGTATAATAGATAAAATAAAATTCAAAATGTCTCTGTTGAGAATTGAACTTAGGTGTGCCAAAAACAAATTGAAATCAAATGCCCCTTTCTACCATGTTATTGCCCATCTTTGTATACACTTTATATTAATGATTTATATTAATGATGTAGTAGTAATTGTTGTGCATTTATTTTCATGTTTAATTTTGTATTAATGAATTTGTGCATTAATTGCCATGCGTGCATTAATTGCCATGCATGCATTAATTTCGTCTATCAATTGATATATGTTAGTGTGCAATTAAATATAGTGTGATATATATTTGTAAAGTTATCTAGTTATTGAGATGATAGATGACTGAAGGTAGTGTTAATAACACTAATGCACCAATTACCCAGTAGTCTAGGTAGTGTAATTCCATTTTTTAAATTAAAATGTTTAATTTGGAATTGGTAGTTTATTGAAATCTTAAAACATATGTTATTTTGAGTATATGATCCTTAAATAATTAATTATGATGATAATTAAATTACAAATTAGGATTTTAGATGATGCTTTTGATTCTAAATGCAATGTGAAATTATTATTGGTATAATTAATTGATGTTAAGGATATGCATTTATGTTTTAGGCATCAATAGGAAAAAGTTGGAAAAATAGATATGTCTACTTGTTAATATTGCTTAGTTGGAAAAAAGATGCAAGAAAACCATTTGGAAAATGTACTATAGTTAAATTTCCATTGCAATCAATTAATTCTAACATTTATGGTCTAAGAAATGTGAGGGCAAGGAATGAAAGTGTCTATTTCATCACATTTATATATTATTTTTACTAGATTATATATATCAATTAATAGAAGTTTTAAATTGCTTCATAAAATACAAGAACCTTGTCAAGAATTAATTAGACATGAAAATAAAAACTTTACAAACTGATAGAAGATGTGAGTATTTATCTGATCAGTTCAAAGAATTATGTGATGAAAGAGGAATAGAACAATAATTGACTATTTTTGGAACACCACAACAAAATAAAGTTACGGAAAGATAAAAAAGAAAATTGATAGCTCAATCATGATACAAGCGAATTTTTCTATCACTTATTGAGGTGATGCATTATTAACTGTCATATATGTACTTAATTGTATACCATCTAAGTCAGTTATAACTACAGTATATGAATTATGGATAAAATGTAAACCTAACTTTAGTATTTTGAAGTTTTGAGGATGTGCTGCTTATGCTCATGATTCTTCTTATAAAAATGAGAGACTAAGTCTATGAGGGAAAAAAAATATCTTTATAAGAAATTTTAAATACAAAAAAAAGACATGTATTTATAGGTGAGCAAAAAAAGGAAAATATAAATGAATTTGAATCATAAGATGTCACATTCTTAAATAATGATTTTTCTAGATAGGAGGAAGTAGGTTAAGACATATATCTTTATGAAACTCCTGAACAGAATGCTTCCGCTATATAAATCTAAACGGGTTTACTTCCAAGTGGGAGAAATTTGAGGGATGATGAATTAGTTTCACTTGAAATTCAATTGCTACCCATGGTAAATCTATCGACAATTATTGGTTCGAGTGGGAGTAACATTGCCATTGATTTATCAATGAATCAATTTCAGCTATGATGAACTGGACATTATATCATTCCTCGTCGTCTTTTGAGATCAAAAGAGAAACATTTATTGTTATTCCATGAGATGAAAAGGAGCCAAAAAAATACTATAAATGAAGCCCTTATATGCTTTGCAAGAAAAAATAGAGTAAAGCTATGAAAAAAAAAAGGTTGGAATCTATGAAATCAAACCAACTTTGAAAATTGGTTTATTTGCTGAAAAAAGACAAGGTCATTGGAAACAAATGGATGATTAAAATAAAGTGAAAAGCTGATGGTAGTGGAAAAAAAATACAAGATTGATTAGTGATTAAATAATACATACAATATAAAGGAATTAAGTATATAAAGTTATTTTCAATTGCTATGAGGTTTGCTTTCATAAGATTGATTTTAGCTATAGTAGTTAACTTAGATCTTGAATTACATCAAATGGATGTAAAGACTCTTTTTGGTTAATAGAGAATTAGAAAAAGAAATCAATATGGAACAACTTATAGGTTTCATCAAGGAATGTTAGGAACATGAAGTGTGTAAGACTTTTGAAGTCAACATATGGTCTAAAACAATTTTCATGACAGTGGTATATTCAGTTTCATAATGTTATCGATATCTAATTACATAATTTGTAGGATATGAGTACATGTTTGTATTTAGTACACTCGTTAAAAGAATTATAAGAAGTATATTAGACAAATAAAAAATTAACCTTCTCACACAAGCAATCGTCTCCATTATATTGTGATTAATGAAGATGAGACAATCTAAAGTTTGTTATCTAAGTAATAAGAGAGTGCTCAAGCTTAATAAATGAAGTGTCCCCTCAATAATATATATATATATATATATATATATATATATATATATATATATAAAGAATCCATTGGAAAATATGTTATAGCTTTGATCCTAAGTGATTATTTGAAACATCACTTTATTTGTCTTATTGCCATATATGGTTTTTGATGAATCAAAAGTGAATGGATAGGTAAGTGAACTTAAAGTTAGACATTGAGTATGTCTAAACCATCATATGTATGTTATTATTGATAAAGACATACACTTCAAGAGAAATGAGATGATATTGTAGTATATGTTTCATAATATGATCAATAAGAATAATACAAATTAAGATCTCAATTTGATATTATGTGAGACCTTAAAAATTATAAGTAATCTTTATTTGTGCATTTTTTTAATACTTAGATTTGATGTTTGTTATCTTAGTATGTTGTTAAAGGATTATGAATAAATCGATCTATAGGGGTATTACTTGAAAAGTGAGTTAAGTAGAAGTTAAGGAATGAAGAAAAAAAAGAAAAATCATTTTGGTAATATCACATCGACTTGTATTCATTGGTCGACCAATTATGTTTGTTTATATGATAAGACATAATTATGAATACAAGAAGTATAATTAATGAGATCGTGAGAGAAAAAAATGTTACAAATGGTTTAGAGTATTGTATACTACATATATCTTATGTCTTATTATTCAAGAAGATATATATTCCCAATAAGTATATAGCAATTGAGCTCTCAAAGTATGCCTAGTCACACAATTTTTTATTAAGTATGAATATTGCAAAATTAATAATAGAGTTGATCCTAACATGTGTGAATAGAAGATAGAAAAAAATGGATTTGGATCCCCCATGATGGATCAACACAATCCTTTTAGGACATGTTTATAGTGTTTCTTCCCACTACAATTTTTTCTAACATAAACTATAATTTCTGGAATAATAAAAGCATAGTGAAAAAATGACTACACTTTACAATGTAAAGTTTAATTTATCCAATAAAAAAATACTTATTTTATTTGATCAACATATAAGAAAATAAGCGAGATTTCATTACAAGAAATGAATACAGTGTTCGAGAGTACTATAACTAGGTTTTTACTTGGCATGAAGAATGAAATTACATAATAAAAAGAAGAATCCATATAGTTTTAAAAGTTTTGTTGTAACAATTTCATCTAAGTACACAGTTGTGGTAATTGTGATTTTAGATAATTTAAAAGTATTTGTTTTTGTGTTACAATTTGCTTTTCAAATTATTTTTTACCTAAAAAAATATCAAAATGATGCTTTTTTAAGTTTTTTTAGATAATTTTGATATGTTGATGTCAAAAATAAATAAATAAATAAACTAAAAACTATTATTTTAATGTATTTTCAATTAAAACATATTTTACACCATAACATCAAACACACACCATATTATCAAACATGCAGAAAGTTATTGCCACTTTAATGGTGAAGCATTAAATTTGAGCAGCTCCTGGATGGAGATGGTAGCTCTATAATGAATCTTCGATACTAGTAACAATTCAAGTACAAAACCTTCCAATTAAAATCTTTGTTTTTAATTGTCAGCATCTACGTAAGGATGATGAATGCCAAGATGGATTCAGAAAGTCCCAGCGAGGACATTCTTGTTTGGATGCTCCATTGAAGGACTTAAAGACATTGGACATGTTGAATTTGCAGAAGCCTGTGAAATACCAGCTGCACTTGTGACAGGGTAAGGAGAACTTGGCAACACAATTAAGATGTTAAGAGGCTCCTGGTCCATGTTTGTTAGATGTGGTTATACCTGATAGTATCCTGGAGACAAGTGATATCATAGGCGAAGTTACTGGGTAAATAACTCTTTAGAAGATGAAAAAACAGGACATAATTACAAAGAGCAAAAAAAAAGTAGGCCTTTCTAGGTCAAATGCCTTTCGAATGCCATTGCATGTTGCCTCACTATTATGGATCATGCAACAAAACTACCAAAATAAGGAAAATACTTTAGCTATTCTATTACTTCTCTTTTTCTGTTTTGGGATTCTTTTAGCACCTTGGCATACACTCCAAGATTTTCAATTGCTCAACTGACTCACCTTTCCTATAAACAATCCGATGTAAATTACTTAATCAGCTAATTATCTTAGGCCAAACTAAAGAAACTAGACATGTGACATCCTAATTCCAATTGAAAGCAGGGTTGCTTACTTGAGATTGGCTTCTATCTAATAACTGAACAGTAGTTACTTGAGATGTCTCCGCCTTTAAATGTTGAATGAAGCACAGGACTAGGGCTGGCAGTTTCATATCATTCTCTTTTCACAGCAAGCACTCCCTTCTCTATTCCCTGCAAGAACTTCCTCTCAATTGTAATTTCTTCAAGAACTTGGCATAAAAAGCTGGGTGAAAATCAAGCAGGTTCTCTGCAAAAGGCTTCAATGACAGGAAACAAATTGCTACCTGATTCAGAACTGAACTCCTCAACTGAAGGAAAACTGTAATTTATCATGTTGAAAAAATATATAAGACTTCCTAATATGACATATCTAGAAATTTTGACACCAGAATTCAAATTCTAATATTGGACTTGGTCAGAATATTGTAGTTCATTATTTGATCCATGGGCAAAATATAAAGGCCTCCAGGCCCTCCTCCATGCACCAGTGCTAGCAAAAAGAAAGGTTGAGCTCTTCCGTCTTGAACACTCAAAGTTCCAATTCCTTATCTTTCAAAGGGTTTCTTCTTCAAGAAGATGATACGCAAGGAATACCTAAAAGTATAAACTTCAGATAAACAGGTAGATATCTATATACAAGTACTAAAAGTTCTTTTCACTCATCTTGAACATGGTAAGAAAAACAAAAGTTGATGGCATATACCTCAGTGTTGAGAAGCTCGGGAGCATGAGAATGTGAACCAAAAGTACTTTACTAGACTGCTTTGATGTCCTTAAGCCTCTTTCGGTCACCAAGAAGCAAACCAGGAAGAGGAATGTGGGCTCTTGTTCACATTATTTATAGTATTATAAGATAAAACAAGAGCTCTCGCTTATTCTGTTATCAACTTAATTAAGATCCCGGTGTTTGAAACAAAATACCCACTTCCTCTCACAAGACAATCAAAACATTAAGACAAATATGAGTTTGACTTCTCAACTTGATTGTGGAATGGAAGGTATAAAACTGTACCCAGGAGCCTTTTTTAAATTTCTTTCTTCCATTAATTTTCTCATCTTCCAAGCATTATCCCATGAACCAGCTGCAGCATATATGTCTGCTAAAACAACATAGTTCACTGAATTTTCTGGATCCATTTTGAAAAGATGTATGGCTGCTTCTTCTGCAAGGGGCATATTGCCATAGATGTAGCATGCACCAAGAATGGCACCCCAAAGCGAGGCATTAGGTTTGATATTCATCTTGTTTATCAAATTATAAGCTTCTTCCAACAGTCCTCCACGTGCAAAAAGATCAACCATGCAAGAAAAATGTTCAGCTCGCGGTAGGATATTGTATTTGCTGATCATGTTGTTGAAGCACTCCCATCCTTCGCCTGTCAATCCACAATGATTACAAGCAAAGAGAAGAGATAAGAATGTAATGTCATTTGGCTTCAAACCTTCGTATTCCATCTTTTTAAACAGGGCAATTGCTTCATGTCCATGTCCATGGTTCCCATATCCAGTAATCAATGATGTCCATGAAATCACATTTTTCTCCTCCATCTCATTGAAAGCACGGTTAGCATCTTTAATCTCTCCAGATTTTGCATACATATCAATAAGAGCATTTCCCATGGCCACATCATAAGTGGGTTTACATTTTAAGGCAAGAGCATGGATTTGTCTTCCCACACTCAAAGATGATATGTTAGCACATATATTAAACATGGAGCATAATATAACATCATCTATCTTCATGTGCATCTGCTGTATTTCTTTGAACAAATCCAGGGCCTTGCTACTGTAGTTACTGTCCCGTGCATATCCAGTCATCAGTGCCGTGCAAGATATCATATCTTTCACTGGCATACTTTTATATAAGCAATGAGCACTTGCTAAGCTTTCACATTTTGCATACGCATCAATTAGCGAACCACTCAAAGAAATATGTGATCCATAACCTAGTTGGATGATCAATTGATGTATTTGGCGGACTCTGATGACATCACTAGCCATACCGGACGCCTTTAAAACACTCCCAAAGGTGAAAAGATCAGGGCTCATACCTATTGAGTGCTTGTATTTCAAGTATATCAGAGAAAAACCCACACAAACGAAAATATAACAAAGACAAAACGTTTTCTTTCAAGATTTTAAATAAAAATAGTGATACCTTCTTGCATCATCGAACGAAACATTCGAAATGAATCACCAGAAAAACCCTGAACAGCATATCCGCCAATTATTGCATTCCAAGAAACAACATCCCTTTCTTCCATCATTCCAAATAAGTAACAAGCATCCTCCATCTTTCCACACTTGGAATGCAAATCAAGCAAAGCGCTTTGCACGATCAGATTACTAGCAAATCTACTCTTCTCGAGACACCCTTGTATTTGCATCCCTCTCTGCAAACACCTCAAACCAGTACATGCGCGTAACACGCTCCCATAAGTAAAATGGTTGGCCTTAAAACCTGCTCTAAGCATGTCTAAAAACACCAATAATGCATCTTGGTAACACCCATTTTGTGAGTACCCAGAAATCTGAGCAGACCATGACACAACAGTTCTTTCAGGCATTCTATCGAACACCTTTCGTGCACTGACTGTATCACCAAGTTTTGAGTATAATATGATTAATTTGGTGCTTAGGTGAAGATTTGAAGCAAGCCCGTTTGTTAAAAGTTGGTTGTGAATCAAATGGCCTGGTTTTTGAGCTTTCGTTTCAATGCAAAGTTGTAAGCTTTTCATGTAGGAAGAGTAGTCTAACTGGGATGGGTTAGAGGCATTGAATTTTGGGTGTGCTTTGGAAAGGTAGGCAACCGTTTGTGTGTTTGGACTTCTCATGGTTTGATCACGAAACAAGATTGGGGTGCTATTTATGGTTCATTTTCAATTTTTTTTTTGTCAAAGGTTTAGTTCAGTTGGGTTTTGGTTCACCGGAGAATTTCATGTTCTTGGATTATTTTGTGAAATAATTTTGATTTGAAAATATATTTTTAATTAACACAAGCAAAGCTCTAAGATGAACAACACACGAAATAAATGAAGTTGCAGCACTACTAGAGCAAGAACACATGTGCCCGTGGTAGGCCATGCAAGATGACTCCAGGAGAAATCTTGTTTTGCTGTTTATCCAATTGTCTTGCATGCTCAATATTTCAACAATGTTCTACCAAAACTAACAACAGTGCTGCTGCTGAGTTTTAGATTGAAAGTAATAGAAAGTTCTACTCTGGCCTGAATTTCTTCCCCTAAATGCAAGGCCAAAAGATAATATTATCAGTTCGACAGTATTAATTGTGCAAGGCTATTATTCCAGAAGGCGATGTTTAATATTTTTTTTTATTATTATCGTATAATTAAATAAAATTTTTTTAAAAATAAATATAATTTATAACTTATATCATAAACATGATCGATTCAGTATATTTGGTTTTCTATAGAATTAATTTGTTTTAATTTATTTTTTATAAGATAATTATTATTTTATAATCCAGTTTATAAATTTAACATATTAATTTAATATGTCACCATTTAATCATCATTTAAATATTCTCTGGATTAATTTTTTT
>Ga0325414_1000101_pt1 | contig 49296 bp, 21 predicted proteins | sample PopdelMetagenome_8_FD_206183 | JGI IMG/M metagenome (GOLD analysis project Ga0325414, IMG submission 206183) | Populus deltoides microbial communities from Bellville, Georgia, United States - Leaf-PdKOR-R3 | ecosystem: Host-associated > Plants > Phyllosphere > Phylloplane/Leaf | place: USA... | reverse complement strand
ATCAATCAAACTAGACAGAAAATTCAAAATAAAGAAGCAGTATTTCCTCATTTCCAGCAAAACCCATTTTATTTCAAGCTTAGATTTGTGCAGCTGTACTTTTTATCTTGTACAACTTATAACAAGCATTGCATCTCATCATGAAGGCATTGTTCCATGCAATTTTCCTCTCATAAATTTTCTTTATTTTTTTCCATAGTACTCGGGCATCCATTTCTTTAGCTATATAGTAAAATTGCTAGTTTAATAATTTGGTTGTCGATTTCTGAATCGGCAGCGACGAAGTTTTGGCTGTCGATTTTTAAATCGGCAATGGCACTGTAAAACCCAACAAAAATTGGTGTTAGATTGGCCTATCCTAGGGTAGAATTGGAATAGGAACCAGTCTAGGATAGCTCAAAAAAGGGATAAGAACCAGAGATATCCAGCACCCAAACACCCCCCCTTTATTTAAGAGGGGGTATAAATGCAAGGAGAGAGGGAGGGTGACCTTTCCTCTTCCCCAAATAGGTTGCCAGCTGCATGCAGCAAGCCTCTCCCTCTTTCCCAAGGCAAAATCAGTCAATTGCATGCAGCTGACCCTCTCCCTCTTCCCGAAAAGAAAACTGAAACCGACCAGCTACATACAGATCTCCTAGGGTGCTATGTGAGAAGAGAGCTAGAGGGAAGGAGAAGTGACCGAAAACATGGTGGAAGCTGGAGCCTAGACCTTCCTCCAGAACCGGCAGCAGCCATGGCTGCAGCTCACACATCCCTCTTCCAAGCAAAAAACCGAACCCAACCAGCCTGCATGCTACTTTCCCTGAGCGTGGAGTGAGAAATGAGTAAGAAGTAGACAAAACCAAAAACCTAGGAGAAAGAGGAGCCTAGAGGCCGATTGGACAACAAGAGAAGGAAGGAAGAAAAACAAAAAAAAAAAGGGAGAGCAAGCCACCACAACCTGCATTGAACTTGTTGAATTCATGAGGTATGAACCATACTACTCCTCCACTTGTTCTTGGGGCCTTAGGACTGAAAGGGGAGAAGAAAACCTAAAGTAAATAGCTTAAGATTCTCACACCAACTATTAAGGAAAACTAGACAAGGATTGGGGATGAAAATGGGGCTGAATGGGGAACATAGAGAGGTGGTCGGACATGGTGAGGGCTAGACAGAACATAGATTAAAGGGATAAAATGCAAAGATGATGATCTTCTTAGAGTTGTTTAATTATGTGAAACCAAAACAGAATTATAAACGTGTTAATGTCATGAATTCTGCATATATGGTTGAAGAACTTGTATGAAAATGTGCTAATGGATGTTAAGACCAAAAGAACGTGTGTTTGTAGCCTTAAAAACATGCTACAGCCAAAATAGGAATCTAATGACAAAGTATTGCTGGAATTGAATTTGCATGAGTGTCCATGCTAAAATTGTATGATTCTGCTGAATCCAAAGAACCAATTGTGTTGTCGGCAGCGAATCAGTTGTTCGCTGCCAAATTATGTATTTTGTAACGAATCAGATGTTCCCTGCCGAATCTGTGTTGTCCGCAGCAAATCAGGTGCTCGTTGCCGAATTGTGTTGTCCGCAGCGAATCAGGTGTTCGCTGCCGAATTTGTGTTGTCCGCAGCGAATCAGGTGTTTGGAAGAATCATTGTTTAAATAGTGACATCTTTAAGGTCATCTTGAATTGATGAGTATGGTTAAGATTTGGTGGGGAAAGTTTAAGGTTAGAATATAAATAATCATACTTTTAGTTAATATATAGTTTTTAAATTTAAAAAATTATTTAGTTTACGAAATTGATTATAAATTTTTTTTTACTAGGAGGCAAAAAACAAGGGGATGGCCAGGAGAGTGTGGAAAAACCATAGTGCAACTAGGTAAGTTGTAAAGTGTCAAGTTTATATATTTCTTCAAATTGTAATATTTGTTTTCATCATATTATTTTTGTTTAACAATTTTTCAAAACAGATTGTGTGATTTGTGGAATGTTGCTTATAAATATGCAATGGACAGAGCCAAGTTTGATGAGGTTGTGTTAAGGAAATATTATAGACCAGACCATATCACAGAGACTAATTTGGAGAATTTTCAAAAATATATGGTGTCAAATGATTTTAGGAGGCGTTCATGGTCCAGGTCATAGAACAGAAACAAAGAGACTCATGCTTCCATAAACAAGCACACCAATGGATCGTTTCTTTTGTGAACCATGGAAAGTGCTTGGTAATTCCTCATTATGTTTTTCAAGTATTTTTCTTTAAATGTTAATTTAGTATTTATTTGTGAGATTTTTTAACAAATGATTCATTTTATGAGCTACATAGCTTGGGCGCGAACTAACTCCGATGGAGTTATATGTGAAAACACATAAAAAAATGTTAGGGTGAAAAAGGTGCAATGGTTTGTCAACAACAGAGCCGAAGCATTTGTTGTAAGTAATTTTTGAAAAGTTGTAATAAACTTGACTATTTATTTTGGAGTTTTGATTGGATTTTGATTTTTGACTAGTTTTTTTAGGAAGCATATAACATCGACATGCGTGCGCAACATGGAGAGAACACTTCAACCCATTCAAAATATGATCCTTAGTTGTGGGTGGAGGCTGGAGCTAATGTTGGATCAAAAGGAATTGGTTTTATGGTACGTATATGACTATGACCTAAGATATAAGGGCATATTGTAGATTTTTTATTGTAGGCACCCCATAATTTGGTTTAACTTAACATCATTGGCCATTCAAAAGATGGTTAGAGAACAACTTAATGAACATTTGTCTATTCTGAAGGCTTATCTAAAGGCAAAGTACGGAGAACAAAACAGGAAGCAATGAGAGAAAATATAGGCATGCTTGTAGACATGTTATCCTCCCTTTTCTGGACATCTTAGACCTCCTGATTCAAGATTTTTCCACCTCTAGCTCTATTTTATTAGGAAATTTTTTACTGTAATTAAGATATTTGTATTAATTGTTAAATTAATATTTTAAAATTTTGTTGTTCAAATTTGTTGATTTTTGATGTGATTTTAGGTTAAAAAAATACAATTAAGATTACAATAAATGAACATGACACAAAAAAAAAGCAATCAATGAAATACCAATGGAATTATCAATATATATAAAATGTTCCATCAGTGAGTCTTGTCGCACCCGACATCACGGCGGCCCACAAAATAATTTCTTATTTATATTATGGAAAAAGAACAAATTTCTGGCATCTTGTTCTTTTAGGGGAAAAGGTCTTGTTTGAGGAGTCGCCACCTAGTATTATGGTCACTAGGAACCCTAACTGGTCAACAAAGATTCTATGGTTCGGAATTGGTTACGTAAAAGGAAAGATATTATCACCCCTTAAACGTTCCGCCTAAGGCAAACTGCATTGTTGGTTTTGTCTTCAATTGCTAAACATTTATTCGCTTATACTATGATGATTTGTTTATAATATTCCTGACTCTGGCGCCAATGAATATTCGAGCTCGAATAATTCCAACTCTGGCGTTGGTAAAAATTTGTAGCTACGAAGAACAATTAGATCAATAATTTTTTATTCCCTACTCTAGCGCCAGTGAATAAATAAATAAAAATAAATCTATTTTTACGCATGCACATATTTTTTATTTCTTATGTAGTAAAATAAAAAAACAAAAAAACAAAAAAAACAGTTAAATCAGTGTTTTTTATTCCTGACTCTGGCGTCAGTGAATAAACCAATAAAATAAAATTTTATTTTTTATACATGCACATATATTTTTTATTTTTTCTTGCTAAATAAAATAAAATATAACAAATAAAAATAATATAAATTTAAACAGTATTTTATTCCCGACTTTGGCGTTGGTGAATAAACCAGTAAATTTATATTATTTTTATTCATGCATACATATATTTTTTCTATTTTTTTATTTTTCTACTTTTCTATTTTTTTATTTTTTTATGTTTTTGGGGCTGGGCCCAGCTCAGCCCACATGGGCTGGGCTAGACCCAACCAGCCCAGCCCGGTCACTGGCCCAAGCCAGTGACCCGACTGGGCCACACTAGGCACGCATGATCTAAATCACGCGTGCATGGCCCTGTTATTGAATTAAACACAGACGGCGAAAATGGAATAAGGCAAAGCGGGGGAAACAGAGCAGAAGACTTACCTGGTTCGTTTGCAGGGAATTTGCGCGTGATTGCTGAGGACGACGCTCCTACCTTCGAATTTCTTCTTACTCCTTTTGCTTTTCACGTTGTATTCCTTTCCTGCGTCTCTGTTTCGGTTTATTTTTCTTCGTTTCTTTTGCTCTGTTTTCAGAACGAACCTATGCTCTCTCTCTCGGTCAGTTTCGTTTTTTTGTTGTTTTAGGCCGGTATTGGTGAGGGAAAGGCTCACTTCTGGTCTGGGGTTTAACCAGAAAACTTAGGAATCCCTCTGGTTTATTTGTGTCTGTCTTGTTTCGGGTTGTTTCCTCTCTCTCTCTCTCTCTCTCTCACTCTAAAACAGCCCCTGTTCTTCGGTGCTCCTCTACTTATATAGAGCCCGGCGGGTTGGTAACGGCGGTATGCTGAGGGTCGACCACCATTAAGGCGCCCATAACTGAAACCAACGGACGATTTACTACTGCAACGTCTCTCGGCCTTTACTGTGGAAAACGGTCGCTGGTTTAAAGAGGAAGATGAACAACGTCCCTTCAAAACGACGCCGTTTGGAGATAAACAGTGGCCATTTTCAATTTGACCCATGAAGTTTCGAACATTCTATAATTAAGACCCTGGTTTAAACAGTAATTTTCCTTGCATTTCGGCGCCTTTTACAAGTTAGTCCTTGGACTTTAATCTGCTGCAATCGTGTCCCCAATTAACCCCAAGCTTTGCTATTTCTTCAATTAAGTCCCTGATTTCATTAATTTAATTAAATCCAAAGTCCAATTAAGTCTAAAACTTATCAATTCTCCAATTAAGCCCTTGATTAGATTAATTAAATTAATTCCAAGCTTAATTAAGTCTCAAAACTTATCAATTCTCCAATTAAACCCTTGATTGGATGAATTAAATTAATTTCAAGCTTAATTAAGTCTAAAAATTTATCAATTCTCCAATTAAACCCTTAATTGGATTAATTAAATTAATTCCAAGCTTAATTAGATTAATTTCAAAGTTTAATTAAACCCCAAAATTTCCAATCATGTTGCCTTTAACCCAAATTTTAATTCATTCTTCATTTATTTCATTTTACTTGTTTTTCCATCATTATTATTATTATTATTTCATCATTTTTTTCATCCTTTTCAGCACATAAAATAATAATAATAAAATAAAATGATCAAAAATTGGGTTATGACAAGTCTATCGAAAATATCCAGACCAATTTTATCAGAGAATTGCAAAATGTTTTCGAGTTTTTAGACTATTCGATGAAATCCTCAACGAACACTATATTAGTAATTCCATCTGTTATACTGTCCGGAATACGTCAAGCATAAAGGACCATGAACTATTCCATCAGTCTTTAGCAATTTTTTTGTGGTGATAAATTTTCAAAATTTAATTTGAGGCCATTTTAATTAAATAGAATTTAAATTTATGCTATAAAAAACAATTAAAAGAGAAAAACCAAATAAAACAAACCGGTCCTTTTTTCACGTGAAAAAATAAATTTTCTTCCAAAAAAATATCTATTTACACATTTTTAATTCCTTTAATTTTAGGATTGTAAACCTTTTTTTCTACATTTTAATTGCCTAATTTTAAAAAAAGAAAGAGAAAGTTACTTGCAAAGGGGGAGAGAGATAAAAGTTGATTGATCATATTATGACACAAAAAAAAATGGATCTTGGTATTAATAGGTGCATCTAGCTAAGAGGCATGTCATTAACTTGTTTTTTAATTTTGTCTTGCTGGAAAAATTAGTTGGGGCTTGAAATATTTTTTATTTGATTTAAATTTGTATATTTTTATCGTTTAAAAGATGTTTTGAAGTTAAAAAATAGTTTAATAAAGTTCTTAGCATATTTTTTAGTTTTTTTAAGGTAAAAAATACGTTGTTTGGATCTAAAAACTTGGATCCCTTCTTCTCAACCACCTCAAGTGGCCAAAATTTTAACCGGTCAATGATGCACTATCTTTTTTTACTGTTTTTTAATAGGATAAATGATGTTATATCCATGTATATCTAGGCTTCTTTGAATTGGGCTAGACATGCTTTTTTATCTTTTCAGGCCATACAAAAAAAATTATTAAAATTTTATATATAATTTTTTTAGATTAATTATTCCTTTTTTTTCTTATCTTCAATTGCATATATATTATTGAAACTTACTTTCATCATCATATTGAGTTTTACTTAAAAACAATGTTTCACACAAAAAAAAACATGTTTTTGTTAAAACAAAAAAGAAGTTTATGAATAAGAAATATTATATATTTTTTTATTAGAAATATACATCTTCTCTATTTTAGTTTAAATTAATTATAGTTTTTGCAAATGTTTTTTTCTCTCTAATTATTGTTACTTTTATTTAAAGAACTATGCTGCTAGTAAAAAATTATTTGTTTTAAAAAAAATTAAAAGAATTAGACAAGATAATTATGTTGAAAAATACATTTATCAATGAAGAAAGATTGTAGAGGGAACATACATGTTATGATCATTTTAACCTCTATAGATCCAAAGTAAATCACCTTCCAATCCACCCATCATCGATGTATATATATATATATAAAATGTGCAATTGTTTATCTTCCTCTTATATGACAGTCATTATTCACATATGGGTGCTTATAAAGTTGTAAAAGAATCATCTCAACATAAAAACTTAAATTATTAGATGAGGTCCTAAGATATGATTTATATTATTCTCTAAGACACCTCCTCAAGTGAAAGCCTTTCGGGCTTGAAATTTGCACAGGCCTATATTACCTGTGCTTGATTTTTATCAAACAAATAGGAGTGGTGAGATTCGAACTCGTGACCACTTGGTCATCAAGACTCTGATACCATATCAAAGAACCATCTCAATCTAAAAACTTAAGTTATTAGGTGAGGTTTCAAAATATGATTTATATTATTATCTAACAGTAGGCTAGGTGTTCCCTCTAATGAACTAAAGAGACAAGATGATATTGTAGAGCCAAGCCCAGAAATGTTTGTCTGGGTTCTTATATCTACACAGGAAAATGAACATGTATACATTATTTTACCTTCTTCACAATGATTTAACATTTATCATGTGTAATTTACAGAGTACGTAGTGTCTCCTTGCTTAAATAAGGGCAGGAAAGCTGTCTTGGTTTAGGTCATTTGTCGCCTTCAAGTACCTCTTTTACAGGTAAAGTTGCGCAAGGGTTTCGTCACGATATAGGCTTTTAAGAAGGACAACAATAGTTTGATGGAAAACATAAAGAGAATATAGCCAAAAGAGCATTCATTAGTTACTTAAATCGACCATGGCCACTTTCTTTTTAAAAGTTCCTTCTCTCAACTAGATGTGTATTTTTTCATTGTTTCTGTGTTTTGAATTTGTAAAAAATGCTTAGGTGTTTCCTTTTTTTAGATGTGTATTTTTTTAGACCTCAATTGTAAATATTACACGGTATCCATTTAAAAAAAAAATCGATATGAAATGTTAGATATGTTGATTAAAATTATTTATTTCATTAATTTGAAAAAAAAAATACATTATTACTACGTACTAATATGATGTTTTTTATTTTTCATGGAGTGAAAAAAAACATTTTCTGCAATAAAACATCTGTTGACTTTTAACTTCATGATCACTATAAAAAAAAATAGAAAACGCCAATGGAATATTATGGTGGCATATAGGGAAGATTCTATCTTTATTGGAAATTAATGATGGAAATGGCTACGTAATATTACCATCAAAAACTAACTAGTTGGGTTTTTTATTTTCAATATCGATAAAATCATCAATGGAATATTCTTGTTTAAAAATAAGCTTTTACTTTCAATTTTTTATCGAAAAATCCATAAAGTTGGAAATTACTGACATAATGAAAAAAATAAAAGATGAAAATCATCGTTGATTCCATCACCTTTTATTTTTCCAACAAAATATTATGTTAGTGATTTCGTTGAAAAGTTCCTGCATATTCTATAAGTTTTACCAAAAGTTTCAAAATAGGTACGAACATTCCAATGGAATTTCCAATTTAAATGCCAATGGAATTTCATTTCGTCAGCAATTCCATCGAAGTTTTCATTTTTTTTTGTTATGATCCTAAGCCAACAATTTTTCATAATAAACAGTTAAGTTAATTGAGAGATAGTTTTGTATAATTGTGTAGGTTGCATAAGGGTAGCAGCCATCATTTGTATTTATACTTGTAGGGTTGTGTACAATATAATGGTGGGATGTATTACATACAATAACTATTCCTATATAAGAGTGTTTACATTGTATAGGGTCTCTTTCCTTAATACACCCCCGTCAAGCTAAAGGTGGAGATTCCACCCGAAGCTTGGATCGAAAGTAAGCAAACGAGACTGGAGGAAGAGGCTTGATAAGGACATCGGCTAGTTGATCTTTGGAAGAGATAAACCGTACCTGAATTTCTTGTTTAGTAACCCGATCACGGACAAAGTGATAATCAACTTCAACATGTTTAGTACGAGCGTGAAATACTGGATTTGCAGATAAGAAAGTGGCCCCTAAATTATCACACCATAACGTGGTCACAGTTGAAGAAGGAACCCGAAGTTCTGTCAATAATGAGCGAATCCATAAAATCTCAGCAGTACCATCAGCTAAGGCTTTTATATTCCGCTTCAATAGAAGACCTCGCAACAGTGCGTTGTTTTCCAGATTTCCATGAGATAGGGGTAGAGCCAAGGTACACAAGATAACCACCTGTGGATTTGCGATCGTCAATACTACCAGCCCAATCAGCATCTGTGAAACCATGAAGAGACAAGGGAGAATCCCTAGTGATGTGTAGACTATAAGTGGCTGTAGCCTGGAGGTAACGCAGAATGCGTTTAACAGCAGACCAATGATCCACAGTGGGGGCATGCATAAATTGACAGACCTTGTTGACTGCATAGCAAATATCAGGTCTAGTGAAGGTAAGATATTGTAATGCCCCAACAATCTGTCGATACCATGTGGGATCAGAGTAGAGAGTACCCGGTATGAGTCCTAATTTGGAGGAGGCAGATAGAGGAGTATCAACTGGTTTGCATAAAGTCATACCTGCTCGTTGGATGATATCGAGGGCATATTTATGTTGGCTTAATAAGATACCCATAGCAGTAAATTTAACTTTAATGCCCAAGAAGAAATGAACAGAGCCCAAATCCCGAAGCTTAAATTCTGATTGTAGCAAAGTAATCAATCTATGAAGCACAGCTGAGTTACTCCCAGTTAATAAAATATCATCAACATACACAAGCAAGTAAATCATAGCACCATCGTGAGAGAGAATAAACAGAGAAGTATCACCCTTGGATGCCTGAAATCCAATGAAGAGTAAGAACTCACTCAACAGGTTGTACCAGGCACGAGGGGCTTGTTTCAAACCATACAGAGATTTATGGAGACGACACACATGAGATGGGAGTGCAGGATCAACAAACCCAGGCGGTTGCGCCATATATACCTCTTCCTGAAGAATGCCATTTAGGAAAGCATTATGAACATCCAACTGATGAATGGTCCAACCATATGAGACAGCAATAGTGAGCACAAGGCGAACTGTTGTAGGCTTAATCACTGGACTGAACGTCTCTAAATAATCAATCCCTTCTTGCTGAGTGAAGCCGCGGGCAACTAATCGTGCTTTATATCAGGCGACCTGACCATCAGCATGTCTTTTTATTTTGTAAACCCATCTACTGCCAATCATATTCATAGTTGGATGGGGAGGCACCAACGTCCAAGTTTGATTAGAGTGAAGTGCCCGAAGTTCCTCCTGCATGGCAGTGTCCCAAGTAACATACCTGTTTGCGTCCTTAAATGACAATGGCTCCTGCTGAGGTAAGGTCGTGACTCGTGAGACAGCCGCAACGCTAAGATTAGCATTTTTTTCTGGCCGCGATCGAAGCACCATAGGATGGGTGCGAGCCCGCTGAGATGGAGAGGAGACAGCGGCAGGGACGTGCTGAAGATTGAACTTAGACAGATCAACACATACGTTAATACCAGGAGGGGAAAGAGAGGAAGAACATGTGGTTGAAGAACTCAGTATAGGCGCAGATCGTGAAGGAGACCCAGCAGAAGAAGCACCCACAACAGGGGAGCGAACAGGGGATAAACCAGGGGAGCTGGCAGCAGCATCAGGCGAGGCCTGTGAGTGTGACGAATCTGAACCTGCAATTGAAGAATGATCATAAGTGAGCCAAAGGAGGTGCAGGCAGTGGAGGGGGCAGTGGTGAAGGGACTGAAGGGGGTTGTATGAGAGGATGTAAAGTGACGGGTATAGAGGGAGCAGAGGGCTGTTTGGGTGTTGCTGCAATCTGTTCAGTTTTATCAAGAGGAAAAACATTTTCATGAAACCGGACATGACGAGCAAGATAAATTCGTTTGGATGACAAATCAAGACATCGATAACCGACATGCGAGGTACTATATCCTAAAAAAACAAAGGGATTTACCGAAAGTCTAACTTGTGAGCATTATATGGGCGAAGAAAAGGAAAGCAGAGACACCCGAACGTACGAAGAAACACATAATCAGGTGTTGATTTTAGAAGACATTCAAACGGTGTCTTATTATTAAGAACTGGAGTGGGCATGCGATTAATCAAATAAACAGAACTTTCAAAAGCATAACTCCAATATTTAAGGGGAGCGTGACAGTGCCCAAGGAGAGCTAGTCCAGTTTCAACAATATGTCTATGACGGCGTTCAACCATGCCATTTTGTTCATGAATGTGCGGGCAGATCACACGATGATGAATACCAATCGTTTTAAAATACGTATTTAGCTTTCGATATTCACCACCCCAATCGGTTTGAACAGACTTAATTTTTAAGGAGAATTGGCGCTCCACAAGCGCCTGAAACTGATGAAAAATAGCAAAAACATCAGACTTAGCAACTAAAGGATAAAACCATATAAACTTTGTATGAGCATCCATAAAAATAACAAAATAGCGAAAACCATCAGATGACAACATAGGGGATGGACCCCAAACATCACTAAAAATCAAGTCAAGAGGAGCTCGAGTTTGATGACCCGTAGTTTTTAGAGTCAGATGTGATGACTTGCCTAGAGGGCACGCAGGACAATGAAAATTAAACTGAGTGGACATACATGACACTTTTTTATTTTTCACCAACAAATGCAGAATACGTGGACTAGGATGTCCAAGGCGACGGTGCCAGACATCAGCTGAAGTAGATAGACAGGTAGAGGAAAAAGCTTGAGGCAACGACGTTGCGGACAATTCGGACAAAACATATAGACCATCTCTACTCTGACTGGAAAGAAGAACTTCCTTTGTCATGAGATCCTTAACATAAAATAGAGAGGAATGAAATTCAAAAAAGATGTTATTCTCAAGACAAAATTTTTGAACAGATAGCAGAGGTTTTTTAATGGTAGGAACATGTAAGATATTGGATAAAGTAAACATGCGGTTTGGTGAGCGAATTTTAGAGTGAGCAATATTTGAGATAACAAGGCCCTTACCATCACCAACATGCAGATGATCATTTCCAAGATAAGGTTCTGAACTCGTCATACTTACAAGGTCCGGCGTGACATGATGATTTGCACCTGTATCAGGAAACCAAGTAACAGGAGTAGTGGAAGAGGCAGTATTAAATGCAAGATTAGCATTAGCTTGCATATGATGAGTAGCCAACTGAGAACACTGTTGAGCAGTATGCCCATATTCATAACACAGTTGACATTTTATATTGCGAGTATAACCAGAAAAGCGATTTCCTTGTTGCCCAAAACTGCCTATTGCCTGTGAGGAAGTGCCAGAAGAGAATCGGTTTCCATGTGGGCTATATTGTTGTCCTGAAGTATAACTGTGAGCTGGTCCATTGCCATGATAGAAATTGCTGCAATTGTTAGGTCTCCAGCTCCCACGAAAACGACCCCATCTGCTAAATTGATGCTGTACAAAGAACGCAATTGGCTGCTGCGTTGGAGTTGGTAACAGAGGAGCTATTACAGATGGCTGGAGAGAGGCTTTGTAAAGAAACTCATGTGTAAGAAGGCTGCTATGGAGATTAGTATAGGTGATGGGAGCATCCTTAGTGGACAAGCTAGTGACGAGATCCTTAAACTCACTGCGTAACCCTCAAAATACATACAAGTTAAATTCTGCCAGGGAGATTGGTCTGCCAGCGGCAGCCAGTTCATCAAACAAGGCCTTTGCCTTCTGCAAGTAAATGCTGGCAGAATCATCATTCTGTCGTAAATCCTGGAATGAGCCATGGAGCTGCATAATCCTGGAATTTGAGGGAGATGCAAGAGCTATTTCCAGTGTTGTCCAGATGGCATGGGAAGTGTTACAATCTACAACCAAGTGCAGAACTTCCACCGAGAGAGAAGATAGGAGGGCGCTCATGATTAGGTGATCTTGCTGCTTCCATGACAAATATGCAGGGTTGACAGAGAATGTAGATGTCTCAGTTGCTGCCAGATGTGAAGGAGGACATGGTGATGTGCCATCAACAAATGAATAAACGCCTTGGCCCAAGAGAAAAGGTTTCATCTGCATCCTCCAATACAGGAAATTATGGTTGGATAGTTTTAAAGAGACTACCTGGTGTGTGTAAGGAAGAGAAATAATGGAGGCAGTAGGCGATGCCCCATACATAACGGATTGCGCCACAGGAGAGAAAGAAGATTGAAGAGATGATGCAGCGCCAGCAGACTATTGAAGTTCATGATTGTCCATGTTGCTAGGGAGGAGAAGTTGCAGTTTTTATTTCGTGGATGCTGATGAGAAGTAATAGAGGAAGAAGATGACTGATATCTGCTGAGGAGAAACTGTTGTTGGCGAATATAATTGAGAAAGAACGGCTGCTAAGAAGAAACAATGGCTGCTGGTTGAAACAATTACGCAGGAGAGTTGCAGCTGTTGCGGAAGAAGGCTGCTGAACGATAACCGCAGCTCTTATACCAAGTTAAGTTAATTGAGAGATAGTTTTGTATAATTGTGTAGGTTGCATAAGGGTAGCAGCCATCCTTTGTATTTATACTTGTAGGGTTGTGTGCAATATAATGGTGGGATGTATTACATACAATAACTATTCCTATATAAGAGTGTTTACATTGTATAGGGTCTCTTTCCTTAATATAAACCCACAACCACAACAACAAAAAACATTTTCAAAAATTGATTTTTACAAATTCACAATGGATAATGCTAAATGGATTACGCAAACCTATAAATTTTCACAGTCGGAAGATTTAAGAAGAAAATTCTCATAAATAGTGCACAACAATGAAATTGACAGCAATCCATCCATATTCACAATAAAAAGGACATCACATGCATGACAGGAGTAGATGCTAACTTTTGTTCACTTTATGTTATCTAGTTTTAGAGAATATATCCTTGTATTTTATAATATTAAAATATTTATATAACTTAATTTGTATAATTAATGTTTAAACTTGAATAGATGAACTTAACTCTGAAATTTATATTATCATGTTCCATGTATGCATGTTTATCTCATTTATTCAACTATAATGATATTTGTTGTTCAATATATGTTATAAATATTGTGGTTGTGATGATGATGATGATGATATTTGTGGGATTGAAACCCAGGACGATTGGGTCATGATTGAGTTATGAGATGTGGGGTATTAGAAATGTAAACAGGTTATATGTTGATAACTTGGGATCTCCCTGTATATAGGAGAATCTATTAAAATTTCGATAGATTTTTTATATGAAAATTGTATAAAAAAATTACCGTATTTTTACGTACCAAATCATAGGAAAGTAACTATAAACGCATATGAAAGTGTGGGGCATTACATTATTCCCCACCTATTTTGATATCTGGCCAAACAAGCCCCTTTTCGTTATCAAAAAATTATGAAAATATTTGGGGATCTTCGTTGATTTATTTATGGGCCCCTCTCGCTTTGTTTTATTTTTTTCTTTGCATTTTGTATTTTTTATGCTATGTGCCCAATATGTGGACCATTACTGTTAAATGCAAAATCTGTTGTGCAACATTTCTTTTATTTCCATCTAAAAAGGGCAAATAATAATAAAAGGGTAAACAACAAGAGATGGCATAGGAAAATTCTTCTTCAAATTAAATTCTTTGTGAAATTAGTCACTGACAGTAGATTCAGGAATATCGTATTCTTTTTGGGTTTGTGCAATATTTACGAACGCCAGAGTTAGAAATATTCGTAGAAACTGTTCACTGATGCCAGAGTCAAGAACATGATAGGAAGAATAAAAAAAGAGAAATTCTTAGCAATTTTAGACAAAACCAGCAATGCAGCCTGTCTCAGGTGGGACGCTTAAGGGGTGATAACATCTTTCTTTTTGTGTAACCAATCATGTACCATAGAATTTCTGTTGACCAGTTAGGGTTCCTAGTGACCATAATACTAGGTGGCGACTCCTTAAACTAGAAACTTCCTCAAAGAACGAGATGTTAGATATCTGCAATGTCCGGGTGTGACATGTTGCATGGTAAGGCATCTAATAACTCGGGAAGAAACCCATCAAGCATCGGTTCCATTTCAACGCACTCTCATTGATGAAATTATCTGGAATGTATAAAATAGTTTCAATCTCTCATTTCCATGGAAAAGAGACAATATTGGCACGAGTTGTAGCATTTGAGACCTTCACTCTATTTGCCCATAAAGTGTTAGGGCCAAAGTTAGTGGTAGTGGTGTTCTTGTGAGCCGAGGTGGCAACTTATATGGGGACAGGTTAGGTTTTTTTGTAAGGTTGTTTAGGGATAGTCTTGGTTTTATGAGGAGGTTAAGGGTGGTTTTAGTGGTGGTTGAGGTGTTTTAAGGTGTTGGTGGTGGTATTTAAGGGTTTTTTTGTGGCTGTAGCGGGGTTGGTAGTAGGCTATGGGGGTAACCGGTCAACCTTTTTTTAGGTTTGTTGAACCAGTTGATTGGTTTCTGAGTGATTGGTAGCCATGTCTTGGTAACAACTTCAAAGTAGCAACATATACTGTAATGATAAAACTATCTAAAATTCAATGGTCTAGCTCAAGTTAAGCAAGTATAGTATGACATGTAAAAGAACGACTAATCCAACGGCTAGATCAAACACGATCTATAAAGAGGCAATCTAACCTGAAAATTGACAGAGGCTATTTTGAGAAGTAAAAATCTTTCTAGAAAAGTTGGAATCTGATCTTCATCATTCATAATAAATAGGACATCTAGTCAAACCTTTCTGAGAAAAATAAAGTTGATCCAACGATGAAACAAGACAAACAAAGTTGGCAGCTACGTCTACCCTAAACCTAATTTTCCCATAAAATATGCAGTGGCTATATCTCTCAAATGACACCACATAAACAAAGTCCCTAGGTATCATATAGCTTCCCAACTAGATTTGCAACCCGTGCTCTGCCATGGACCGACCAATTTTTTTTAATGGAAAAATGAATGCTAAGGAAAAGTTTTTGAGACTCAAGTTATTGATTCAATTAGTAATTTAAATAATATAAATAAAAAAATGACAATAAATAAATTGAAAAAAAATTGACAATGAAAAAAAAGGTAAAAAAAACTTGATCCCATTCGGTAAAAAAAACTTGATCTTAGCCCATTCGGATTATTAAACAACTCAATATTAAAGGGAGAAATTTAAAAAAAAGCAATAAAAAAGCCTTATTTAAACATGGCTAACTCGCAAACTACACAACTATGGGCATAAGATTGAGATGATCTCATAGAAAAAAAATAGAAAAAAAGTCTGGAAACCATTTCCTAATAAATCAAATGAGAATGTGCTAACTGCATAAAGATAGAGTGAGTACTCACCGAAGAGAATCTAAAAGATCTTTTTATCATGTCATTATCCATGCATAAGTATTAATACTACATGGAGCAATATGATATTAGATACGTGAGCGATTGATTTTAGTGCAAGTGAAAGATTGTTAGTTTAATATGCTATATAGACAATCAATTGGTTACACGTGACATTATTTTATTCATGTAAATATATATTTATTATTATTAAAAGCTTAATTTATCTTTAATATTTATATAATATTATATTCATGAATCTAAAGTAAAGATAAAGTCCATGGGACAAACATGTTTTGTAAAGGAAATTATAAAAGTTGTTAAAATTATGTGATTCCTATTACATCAAATCATTGTTCCTAAAATGTTCCTAGTTGATGCTCTCTTAAATATTGGACATTCATTAGAGTTGTAGAGACTGATACAATTATGTTCTTTCTTTTATGATAGAAGCAATTATTCTCATAAATTGAGGTATAAGGGATACCTAGAACGAATATGTAGGTGTTTATCATAAGATATGTACACTGAATTGACCCACATGAGAATTCTATATGGAAAGATCTTCTATGTCTATGGAAAGAATCACCTAACAGCTGTGTAAGTGATCTTTAGACTTGAGATCACTAAGTTATCTTATATAGAGAATATTATGATTTGATCATGTTACATGTTATCTTGATTGAGGGTAATGAAAGAGAAAACATTGGGTATAACATGAATTATATAAAGGTATTTGAATGATCAAGAGAGGATTTACCACCCTAGGTGAATTAGAGAAAATGTTATATCTATTCTTAAATAGTATTGATTAAGAAATATTTGGCCAAGATGGAATGAGATTTGAAAAAAGTTTCAAATTTTATTCAAACGATCAATGACTATTATATAGAGAACAAACATGATTTAACATAGTAAACATACTTCATGCTTTAATGTTAAATCAGAACATTATTGATGAAATGATATTAATTACACTGAGAAACTAATAATTAAAAGGTTAAGTCAAACACGTTACTAAACGATGCACCTGATCTTCAAATATAAATTACAATTGTTGAATTGATAATAAATTAAATTATTTAATTTATTTAATTCTATTTAATAATAATTTATATTTGAGTCAATATATTAGAAACTTAATGGGTCACACGTGTTAAGAATCATTAGTCGGAACTTAAGCTGTGATGATTTAATTAAGTATGACTTGATTAAAATATATTTTAAAAATTAAAGACTAAAATATAATTAATACAAGGATTATACTTCTAGACCTAGAAAAAATAAGGAGTTGATTAAGTTAATTTCTAAAATTATCCTGAATTAATATATGGATATTATTCAAAGGAAAAATTGATATTTTGTCAATTTATAGGGTTTTTCATATTTCTCTATAAATATTAAGTTATGTCTCTTATTTTTAATGGTTATATGTGAGACAGAAAAACTACGTAAGTCACAGAATAGAGAGCTAGCACTCTAGGCATAACAATTCATCTCTTCTAAATAAGGATTTAGGAGATTTCTCACTGATAGTTCATGTGTATTACCGTTAGAGGTCGAACAATTGAATGACTTGTGATTTGCGATAACCTAGCCTTTAAAGAATATTAAAAGCCGAAAAAGATAAGATCTTCAGGTAATAAATCCCTAAATAACTTTGGATTTTTCTAATGGGATCCTATAGACTATCGAATAATTTTGTTTTATTATTTCCACTAAGTGTATGATATTCAGGAACCAAATAGGTAAAACAATTTTAAAGTCCAAACTTGAATTATTTCAATGTCAAAAGAACAAAAAAAATTCAAATCAAATGACCAAAATGAAGATTTTTTTTTAAAAAAAAAAACATTACAATGATTTGACTTGTATATAAGTGTTTAATATGAAACTTAGTTTTTTGAAAAAAAGAAAAATAATTTATTATAAATTTTTACTACCTTGATCAAATTTCTCTCGTAGCTGTAAACAAAGAATTTTGATTCCTTTATGCATGTTATTAGCCCTAACGACACACAATTAATTCCCAATGGTATATTATTCCGTACGATTATCACAATAGTTAATAAACATCGTGTTTAATAGGTGACAACATTACAAGTTTTAAGTCGAAAATTTCAAAAGCATAGATTAAATTGTTAATTATATATTTAGATAACTATTATAATTAATTATGTAAATTACCCAAAGTTTTTTCATTTACGGGACCTGAATGTTTTTACCCAAATGTTATATATATATTTTTTTACTTCTAACTCTAAAATAGACTAGTACTTAACACATAATTGTACTCTAAAAAAAAAAACGTTGATCTCTCCATGGATTCCAGCAGGAGAAATACAGAAATTTGTCTTGTTCATTGACTAGTCCGAGACCATTAGCTTGTAGCTTCTGGCTATCTGTAGTAATGGATTTATTGTCTCACACCAACCAATGTCAACTAGTAAGAGAAAAGTGAAAACCCTTCCATATATGATTACCGAAGGGACAATTAACTTGATCAAATTAAGAAATAAAAGGACTCTGCTTTCCTTAGTTCAAGCTTCCACTGACACCGTTACCTTTTCTGTTTAGGATGGGATGGCAAAATTTGTCTTGTAGGGCTTAAAACTTGAAGCTTTGAAGATGCGAAATATGATGCATTGAATATAATGGCGCGGTGATATCTCAAACTGAAGTGGTAGCTGTATGGTATAAACACAGTTCTTCAACCTCCATGGCAGAAATAGGCACATAGCAATCAAAAGTTGACGGTAAAAGCAATATGGTAATAGCAGAAATAGCAACAAGCAGAACCAAGACATAACTAAGCAATATGGTAAATCCTTCCATATATGATTACCGAAGGGACAATTAACTTGATCAAATTAAGAAATAAAAGGACTCTGCTTTCCTTAGTTCAATCTTCCACTGACACCGTTACCTTTTTTTGTTTAGGATGGGATGACAATCACATTTATTAATAAATCTGGTTTACTTTAAGATGGGTTTCAAATAAAATTCAATATAAAGATAAATCAATTGACTTGACAAAAAAAAATCTATTTTTTTTTATTTAAAAAAATAAAGTAATTTTATTTTGTATTAACTCAAACCAGTTTAACCTGTAATTAACTATAATAATTTAATATTCAAGGCGCTTGGGCTCTGCTTTTTGGTTGGCGACAAGTGACGCTTGAGTCATGGTTTCGAACTCAAGGGGAATGGGTTGGTCATCAGGATTCATGTTCAATAGATCTAGTGTAAAGACCCAATTCTATTAGGTCCTTTATCAAGACTCAATATTCATGGGTTTTACGATTCTAAATATTATTATTTCTTTTAGAAATATTATTGTTTTTATTTATAATTAATATTATTAATAAAATAATTAATAAATTTTAAAGAAATATTATTATTTATATTATAATTTTTTATGGCAATTTTTATAAAAATAAAAAGTGAGCCCGCGACGTAGTATTATTAAAAATATTCAACAGTTATAAGTATTAATATAAAAAAATATTATAATTTGCTTTGTCAATATTATTATTTTTCTTAGAATACAAAGTATTCATCTCAAAAATATTATTATTATTTTTATAATATTATTATTTTTATAATAATTCAAATTTTTAATATATAAAAATATTATTATTTATGTTTTAAATATTCTTGGTATTAAAAATAGTATTATTTGGGTTAGGAATATTATTATTTTTACTATAATCAAAAGTATTAATATTAAAAATATTATTTTTTTTTTTCTAAATATTATTATTTTTATAATAATCAATATTATTAATAAAATAATTACTATATTAGAAAAAAAATATTCTTAATATTGAAAACAACCAAAGATTTGATTTGAAATGTAAAATTAAAAATTACTATTAGTATTATTATTATCATCATTAAAAAAATTTAAAAAATTGTTATTATTATCGAAGAAAAACCACGTGCAGACACATGACGCTTGGCTCCTGCCTGGGGGCTGGGCACAGCCCCTACGCCCACGCGGCGCGTGGGGCATGCTTAAGTGCTGACACACCTTGCGCACATGTGGCGCTTGGGCTCCTGCCTTTGGGTTGGGCACTCCCCAGCGCACACGAGGCGCTTGGGCTCAGCCCTTTGGGTTGGAGACAAGTGGCGCTTGGGTCATGGCTCCAAGCTCAAGGGGAATGGGTTGGTCGTCAGGACCCATGATCAATGGGTCTAGCGTAAGGATCCAATAAAATTTGATCCTTTATCAAGACTCAATGTTCATAGGTCTTAGGATTCTAAATATTATTATTTCTTTTAGAAATATTATTATTATTATTATAATTAATATTATTAATAAAATAATTAATAAATTTGAAATAAAATATTATTATTTATATTATAATTTTTTATGGTAATTTTTATAAAAATAAAAAGTGAGCCCGCGGCGTAATATTTTTCAAAATATTCAATAATTCTAAGTATTAATATAAAAAATATTATAATTTGCGTTGTCAATATTATTATTTTTCCTAGAATACAAAGTATTCATCTCAAAGATATTATTATTTTTGTCCAAAATATTATTATTTTTATAATAATTCAAAGTTTTAATATAAAACAATATTGTTATTTATGTTCTAAATAGGCTTGGTATTAAAAATAGTATTATTTGTGTTATGAATATTATTATTTTTACTATAATCAAAAGTATTAATATTAAAAATATTATTTTTTGTGTTGTAAATATTATTATTTTTATAATAATCAATATTATTAATAAAATAATTACTAAATTAGAAAAAAAAATCTTAATATTGAAAACAACCAAAGATTTGATTTGAAAGGTAAAATTAAAAATTACTATTAGTATTATTACTATCATCATTAATAAATTTTAAAAAATTATTATTACTATCGAAGAAAAATCACGTGGGGACACGTGGGGCTTGACTTCTGCTTGGGGGCTGGCACACCCCTGCGCCAATGTGGCGCTCGGGCTCTGCCTAAATGCTGGGCACACCCTGCGCACACGTGGCGCTTGAACTCCTGCCTTTGGGTGGGCACTCTCCAACGCACACGTGGCGCTTGGGCTGTCTGCCTGGGAGCTGGCCACATCCCTAGCACGCATGTGTCGCTTGGGCACGCCAAAACTCAACTATCCTTGGCCCCGCATGCTACAGAATCTAAGATATAGCTTTAGGTCATTGATTGTGCAAGGTCCAAAATAGACTTGAGTCCTGCCATCGTCAGGACCTAAAGTTTTGTGAAAATAAAAGGTGAGCACGCGGCATAACGCGGGCTACCTAACTAGTATAATTTATAAGAAAAAATCATTTGAATTTTGACCGGTCCAAGCCTTTGCCACTTGATAGGTGGATTTAGAGTTTAGTCCAATTTTATGATGCAAATGATTTTAAAAATATATTTATCAATATCAATACAATAATTTTTAATAGAAATTCTTTTAAAAAGATTTTTTTTTAACAAAAACGGTAACATGAATTTAAAAAGAATTGAGAAAATCTCATAAAAGTCCCCATTCAATAATCTTAATTAAGTTTGTATTCCTCATTCCTTCTTTTTTTCCCCCTCAATAGGTACCTAATATATCAATAAATTCTAAATCATATCATTTTTTTAGACAACAAAATTGTTAAGTAATCAAGTCAAGTTTACATGGTTTTTATTTTCTCATAAAAAATAGCATATATATATCGTGTGTGTGTATCTTCCTACAATATATTTTTTCACTTGTAGTGAGAAATTTTAATAAATTTATGAAGTTTTAATATATTAAAATGTAATTATATTTTTTTAAACGATCTTTTGTTTATTTAAATTAATAAAAAAATTTGATTGTGAATTTATTAATACACTAAAAATACAATGAAGGGTGTTTAGCCTCGTATTTTAACAAGAGTTTTTAAAATTTTAATTTTTAATTTTTTAAATTATTTTGATATGTTATTATTAAAAATAAATATTAAAAATATATTATTTTAATACATTATTAAATAAAATAATTGCTATTACTATGCGATCACCCTGACCAAAAGTAGGCCGAGGACTTCTTTCGACTGTAATATTTTGCAAAAGTAGGAGTAACTCACGCGAAGACAATTTTTTTTGAAAAACATTAATACACATTACGTACACCGTCAGGGTGGATTGGAAAACAAGCTCGCGATAATAAAGCAACACGTCATTAATCGAACAGACGTGATTGGCCGCTACACGTGTAGAGTTTGAAATAAAAGCCAGTGCAGCAAAAACCAGCGAGTAATGAATCTTTCCATACTCTCAAGAGTGAGAGTAGCAGTAGAGGAACTCTTAGCGCCGAACCGAAAAAACCCAGTCCTTTAACAAGCCTGTCTCCGTTTAAAGCACCGTCCCTCGCTTGGCTCCTTTTAAATCTCCCCCCTCTCTGTCTCGATATTTACAAAAACTTAAAAGAATAAGGATTAATTTATTTGTTGGAAAGTAATTTTTTAAAAAAAAAAAATTTAAAAAAAAGTGAATTTCAGGAAAATAAATTTCGGGAAAGTATTTTTTGATGTTTAGTAGTGTAATAAAAAATAAGTTGAAAAATACTTTCTAATGTTTGGTTATGTCATGAAAAATGAGCTGGAAAATAACTTATTAATGTTTTATTTTTTTCAAGTTTATTAAAATAATAAGGAACAAATCTTCCAAATTAAAAAGTTGAATGAGAATGAAATTAAAAAAAATATATAATTTCATAAATTATCTCAAATAAAATAAATAATAATCAAAATAATATAGATCAAATAAAAAATAAAAAAATTGAAAGATGAATAAATTAAAATAATAATAATTAACATTTCATAAATTATTTCAAATAAAATAAGTAACAATCAAAATAATGAGGACCAAATTTGATAGATAAAAAATTTCAATTAAAAAATGATAAGGGAAAAGCAAAATAAAAATAATGACCAAAGTTAATATAAAAATTAAATTCTAAGGGATGAAATTGAAAATCAAATATTCAAAACAATATATATATATATATAGCAATCAAAAGTTTAAGGGCCAAATTTGATATAATCGGCAAATAATATAACATTTCTAAATTTTTCACAACTTCTGGAAAGTGTTTTCCGTCCAAACTAAAAGGAAAACACTTTTCTGGAAATAAAGCCAAATTTTTCTTTGACCGGAAAGTGTTTTCCATTGACCAACTTTTCTAATGATAAATAAACACGGAAAAGTTTGGAAAATGGTTTCCCGAAAACCACTTTCCGGAAAACAAGTGCTCCCTTAAGGCGCCGTTTGTTTGTTGGAAAGTAGTTTCTTTTTAGAAAGTGAATTCGGGGGAAAGTGAATTTCGGGAAAGTATTTTTCGATGTTTGGTAGTGTAATGGAAAATAAGTTGGAAAACATTTTTCAGTGTTTGGTTATGTCATGGAAAACGAGCTGGAAAATAATTTATTAATGTTTTATTTTTCTCAAATTTATTAAAATAATGAGGAACAAATCTTACAAATTAAAAAGTTGAATGAGAATGAAATTGAAAAAAAAATATAATTGCATAAATTATCTCAAATAAAATAAATAATAATCAAAATAATAGAGATTAAATCTAAAAAATTAAAAAAAAATGAAAGATGAAGAAATTAAAATAATAATAATTAACATTTCATAAATTATTTCAAATAAAATAAGTAACAATCAAAAGAATGAGGACCAAATTTGATAGATAAAAAATTTCAATAAAAAAATGATAAGGAAAAAGCAAATAGCAATTATAAAAATAAGGACCAAAATTAATATAAAAATTAAATTTTAAGAGATGAAATTGAAAAATAAATATTCAAAACAAATTATATATAACAATCAAAAGTTTGAGGATTAAATTTGATATAATCAACAAATAATGACATTTCTAAATTTTTCACAACTTCCGGAAAAGTGTGTTCCGCCCAAATTTTCCAGGAAAACACTTTCTTGAAAACCAAGCCAAATTTTTTTTTTACTGGTAAGTGTTTTCAGTTGACCAACTTTTCTAATGGCAAATAAACACAGGAAAATTTGGAAAGTGGTTTTCCAGAAACCACTTTTCGGGAAACAAATACAGCCAAAAGGAAAAACACTTTCCTGAAAACCAAACCAAATTTTTCTTTGACTGGAAAGTGTTTTCGTTGACTGGAAAGTATTTTTCTTTGACTGGAAAGTATTTTTTATGAATTAATTTTCTAATAACAAACAAATATAAAAAAATTTGAAAAATAATTTTCTAAAAATTATTTTCGGAAACAAACATTGTGTAAGTTTACTTTTGAAAATCAGTAGTAGAGGAGCAGCGTGTCTCCATCCCTAAGTATGTGGGGTCCATCTTGGACCTGCTGCAGTTCTTTTTAATAAATTAGCTGTTTTTCAAAATTCATAGTAATTCTTTTAAATTTATTTAAATTTTCCCAACGACCCTTCCAAATATGACAACTAAGGTATAAAGTGGGTGTGGGACATGTGGCTTGTTTAGAGACTTCAAAGGGATACATATTAGCGCACAGGAAAATAAACATATATAGTATACATTTTTTTACCTTCTTCACCGTGACATAACATTTAGCATGTGTAATATATACATTATGCAGTGTTTCTGTTTGACATCATGTTTTGGAAGTGTTTATAAATTTTATTTATTTTAAATTAATATTTTTTGATATTTTTAATGTCAAATAATTTTGCGTTTTAAAATTGCTAGAAAATGAGTTGTCAAGCCGAACCATGCATTTAATATAATGTTTGGTGACCTCCTATTAAATGCAATAAGTAATCAAGTTATAAAAAAGTTTTGAAATTGATCAAGTGTTTTTCAGGAAACTGAGTAATTTTATCTTAAGAGGGTGTCGCTATCAACATTGTATTGACCTAGAAAACACTGCTTAGGTGAAGTACTAGATAACGCCTTAAGCCATAGCTATTAAGGCACCTTCTGTGTATAGTTCTTTCAGAGAGATGGTGGTTGAAAATAAATTATGTTACTGAAGTCAGAAAAAGAAACTATTAAATTGTTTTTTTTTAAATTGTAATTTTTCTTTTTATATTTATGTTCATCTATGCTACATATATTTTTTTTATTTTTTAGAACCTAAAAACGGTTAAAGTATAGGAATTGTTTCTATGTATTTTCTTTCAAACATATATTCTATGTAGTTTCTATGTTCATCTGTACTACATATATTTTCTTTCTACATATATTGTTTACTGCTTTATTTGGCGAGGCGATTAATTACTACAAGTGGATCTTGGTTGGATATTTTAATTTGCTGTATTGAATGAATATTTTGTGCGTATTTGGAGTAACTTGTGCTACGTGCTGTGTGGCTCCCGCGAAGCCGATGAAGGGAAGCTCCTCGGGCTTTCTCCGCCAGCAGCTTTGAAGTATGTGGTCTCACAACACAGGCAGTTGTAATTGCTTTTCAATTTTATTTTATTTTAATTTTAAAAAAGTATTTTTATGATTTTATTTGAGATGGAAAACACTTTTTACAAATTGTGAAAAATTTAAAAATATCATATTATTTATTGATTATATCAAATTTTATCCTCAAACTTTTCATTATTATATATATATATATATATATAGTTTTGAATATTTGTTTTTCAATTTCTTGTCTTATAATTTACTTTTTATATTAATTTTGGTTTTTATTTTTATAATTGTTATTTGCTTTTCTCTTATTCTTTTTTAATTGAAATTTTTTGTCTATTAAATTTGGTCCTCATTCTTTTGATTGTTACTTATTTTATTTGAAATAATTTATGAAATGTTAATTATTATTATTATTTTAATTTTTTCATCTTTCAATTTATTTATTTTTTAGATTTGATCTTTATTATTTTGATTATTATTTATTTTATTTGAGATAATTTATAAAATTATATTTTTTTTTTCAATTTCATTCCCTTTCAACTTTTTAATTTGTAAGATTTGTTTCTCATTATTTTAATAAACTTGAAAAAAAATAAAACATTAATAAGTTATTTTTCAGCTCATTTTCCATTACATAACCAAACACTGAAAAATATTTTTTAACTTATTTTTCATTAAACTACCAAACATCAGAAAATAATTCACTTTCCTGCAATTTATTTTTTTTTAAAAATACTTTTCAGTAAATAAACAGGAATTAATTTTATCAAGTTAATTATCCCTTCGGTAATCATATATGGAAGAGTTTTCACTTTTCTCTAACTAGTTGACATTGGTTGGTGTGAGACAATAAATCCATTACGAACAAGACAAATTTCTGAAATTTTTATTTTACTGTCAAGAGATTCACTACATTAGTAATAATAATAATAGAGTAATAATAATTTGGAAGTGATTTTGAAAAACTGCTAATAATAATAATAATTTCTTATTTTACTACAAGAGATATTAATTTGAAAGTAATTGCTAATTGCTAATAATAGAGCCTGAACCTGTCTTGAAGAAGGAAGCCTTTCCATATCTCAACAGTTTTACTACAAGAGTCAGAAATTCTTATTTTACTGTCAAGAGATTCACTACATTTGAAAGTGATTTTGAAAAACTGCTAATCTATTTTAAGAAGAACTGCAGCAGGTCCTCGGTATAGTAATAATAATAATAATAGAGTAATGTTAATTTGGAAGTGAATTTGAAAAACTGCTAATAATAATAATAGAATAATAATTTCATTTCTGATATAATGTTTCCAACACTTTGGCCATCTCAATCTCAATCCTGTTGTGATGTATTTTTACCAATAGATAGTCAAATCAGGATCAGAAATAAGAATTATAGATACAAGATACATTTTAACCATCTTTAGGTTCTGAAAAACCAAAAAATATATACAACACAGATATACATAAAAATAAAAAAAAAATTTGCAGTTTCGGGAAAAAAACAATTTGATAGTTTCTTTTTTTTTGCTTCAGTAGCATCATTCCTTTCCAACCACCTTATCTCTGAAAGAACTATACACAGAAGGTGCCTTAATAGCTATGGCCTAAGGCGTTATCTAGTACTTCACGTAAGTAGTGTTTTCTAGGTTAATGCGATGTTGATAGCGACACCCTCTTAAGACAAAATTACTCAGTTTCCTGCAAAACACTTGATCAATTTCAGAACTTCTTTATAACTTGATTACTTATTGCATTTAATAGTAGGTCACCAAACATCATATTAAATGCATGGTTCGGCTTGACAACTCATTTTCTAGCAATCTTAAAACACAAAATTATTTTTAATATCAGTACATCAAAATAATTTGAAAATATCAAAAAAATATTAATTTGAAACAAAAAAATAATAAAAAATTTTCAAAAACACTTCCAAAATGCAATGCCAAACAGAAACAGTTTGTAATGTACATATTACACATGCTAAATGTTATGTCATAGTGAAGAAGGTAAAAAAATGTATGCTATATATGTTCATTTTCCTGTGTGCTAATCTGTGTCCCTTTTAAGTCTCTAAACAAGCCACATATCCCACACCCACTTGGTACCTTGATTGTCATATTTGGGAAGGGTTGTTGGGAAAATTTAAATGAATTTAAGAGATTCACTACATTTGGAAGTGATTTTGAAAAACAGCTAATCTATTTTAAGAAGAACTACAGCAGGTAATGTTAATTTTATTGAATATTCTTTTCTAAATTCACTTTTCAAAAATTTTATACTCATTCAAAGTGTATACAAGATTTTTTAGGAACTAAAAGAATTTTCGATAAGATTAACATTACTCATTATATATATATATATATATATATATATATATATATATATATATATATATATATATATATATGGGTACTGGTCAGCAAAAAATTGCCTATCACAGGCAAGCTTAATAAGGTGGTAAGTAGTAGATTAGATGATCAAGCCTGAATCATGGGGTTGGTTCAAACGAAAATTCATCAAGAAAAGAAAAGAGAACCTAGCCTGAAGGTGTGTTTGAGATTTTTGAAAAGTTTTAAATTTGTTTCAACTCAAGTGTATATCTGAATTAATTATTTTAAATCAATTAAATTTCTTGATTTTGGAAAAAAAAGATTGAGCATTTCTTTATTCTTCAAATTCGGTCCTGAACCTCTAATTATTTTAAATTAATTAAATTGAACTTTTTTTTCAAAACCATGAATTAACCGAGAAATGGAACATTTCCTCGATATCTTGAGATCTCCATATGCATGCATGGAAAACAAATCACCAAAAGAAATTACAAATCAAAGCAATGTAAAATGACCAAATAAAACCAAAAGGAAATTGAGGAACCAAAGTGTAAAAATTTCTTATTTATTACGGGACCAAAGCGTAAAATATTAAGGTATATGTTCTATATATAAGCCCTCTCATTCTTCTTGTTCAATTTTAATGTGAGATATTTGTACATATTCCCACTACCAGAAAATTAACAAATACAAACAAAAACATTGACGAAAGATTTTCGTCGGTAAATTGTAGTGAATTTTAATGATAAAAATATTCTCTCGATATATATCGAGAGAATTACAGTGAGAAAAGAAGGAATTAAAACGAAGCTAAAAAGTATGATGACGTGTTATTTATACCGACGGAATTACCGTCGGTGAAATCTATTTGTAAACTCGTTGGTAAACTGTTCACTTATCTCTCACACTATTCATCATGTCAATTATAAAGGGAATCATCGACGGATTAATTCTGTCGGTATTTTCCAGTGAGCTCTGGAACTGTTCACTTCTCAATTGCATTGCTAATTATTGTTCTTTATATATGAAATTACTGACAGATTGAAAAGTCATCATTGTTATTTGACAGGTTTCTAAATTTTTTTGATTAAATTAAAAATTTAAATTAAATAGTATAGGCATAATCACCGATGGATTGGAAAGTCGTCGATGATATTTGGCGGTTTCTGAAAATTTTTGATTAAATTGAAAATTTTAATTAAATATTACAGATGGGATCACTAATGGAATGGTTAAAAATATTAATATTTAATTTTCCGTCGGTAAAATACCCCAATAAAAAAGACCTGAATCCCTCATTTCACAATAAACACGCCTTTTCTTCTTCTTCCTCCCTGTATGTAAAAAATACCAACATCCCTTTCTTTCTCTTCTCTTCTCTTCTCAACTCCTTCTTTTCTTCTCCACGCTTAGGTATGTCTTCTCCTCTTTTCTTCTTTTCTCTTCTCTGTTTTTTTAATTAACATACTTTATAAATTTATTTTTTCTTTTTACTTCTCAGCTTAACGGGCAACTACATTAATGTAAGATTTTTCTTCTTTCTTCTTCTTCTTCTTGTTTTTTTTTGTATTTTCTGCATTATATTTGTATTTTTTATTTATAAATTTTTATGTTCTTAATAATTGTATGAATGTTGTTGTAGGATTTGTTTTCATATAAGAACAGTTTTGTTGTTCAATTTCAATTAAATTATTTTATTTGTTGCTAGATTATGGGTTCTGAAATAGGTCTTCTCAGGTATTTATTTTTGTGTGTTATTTATTTGTTGCAAATTTGTTTGAGTTGATTTTCTTCTTCTTTTTTCCAAGCAACTCAGTTCCTGAGTTTTAAGAAGTGTTGATTTATATTAATTTAATTATCTTCTAATTTTGTTAAATAGATTTTTTTTAAAAAATATTTTTAAATAATCACCGACGGAATTGCATACGGTATTTTTGTCAGTTATATGACAAGCTTCCCGAGAGAAATACGGACGGAATGAAACGGATAATTTTTTTTGCACGCTTTTCTCGTCAATAAATCCATCAATAATAATATTTTTTATTACTGACGAACTTATCGACAATTCAAAATATTACCGACGAGAGTTTTACCGACGAAGCATTTTCGTCCATGATCTTGTCGGTAGATTAATTGCCAATAAAATAATAGTACAAATACCGATTGAAAAATTCAGTCAGTAAATATAAAATTTTTGGTAGTGACCTTGGTATTTTCAAACAAGAAAAAAAAATTTCAAATAAAAAAAAATTTTAAAAAATCAAAACGGTGAAGTCAAATATTGACTCTTCGCACAGCAAAAACCAGGAGAGTAATCAATTTCAAATCGTGCGTTACTTTTTACTGCTTTGTATTTACTAGGAGAGAATCAGTGCAGCAAAAACCAGCGAGTAATGAATCTTTCCATACTCTCAAGAGTGAGAATAGCAGTAGAGGAACTCTTAGCGCCGAACCGAAAAAACACAGTCCTTTAACAAGCCTGTCTCCGTTTAAAGCAATGTCGCTCGCTTGGCTCCTTTTAAATCTCCCCCCTCTCTGTCTCGATCTTTGCAAAAACTTAAAAGAATAAGTTTGCTTTTGGACATCAGCAGCAGAGGAGCAGCGTGTCTCCATCCCTACAGTAATGGCTTTCATCTCTTTCGTCGGGAGAGTTCTCTTTGCCTCTGTTTTCATTCTCTCTGCCTGGCAAGAGTAAGCCTTCTCCAGATCTGGTCTTCCTTTTCTATTTATAAACACAAACTTCTGCAGTTATATTAAAATTAGGGGTTTGCATCTTATGCTCCCACCTTACTCTAGATTCTGATGCTCTGTTTTTCAAGCATATCCCTAGATAGATTTATCTGCTAGTATGTATTTTTTTTTAATTAATTTACGTGTTTACTACTTTATTTGGTGTGGCGATTAATTACTACAAGTAGATCTTGGTTAGATATTTTAATTTGCTGTATTGAATGAATATTTTGTGCGTATTTGGAGCAACTTGTGCTACGTGCTGTGTGGCTCCCGCGAAGCCGATGAAGGGAAGCTCCTCGGGCTTTCTCCGCCAGCAGCTTTGAAGCATGTGGTCTCACAACACAGGCAGTTGTAAGTGCTTCTCAATTTTATTTTTTTTAATCCAAAAAAAGCACTTTTATGATTTTACATTCTTTTATCAAACCATAAAAAAAATCATTTCAACAAACCACATTACCGAATCCTCCCACCATACACTCTATCATTTAGTATTATTTTTAATTTTAATATGACTATTTTTAAGATTTCTATAATTTTCAGGAACGGGAAGCTAAAATAGGGTGAAGCTAAATGGCAAGTTTGGATAAAGCTTTGAAAACTATAAAAGCAAAAGCATTGGATATTTTAACTCTCCTTTTCTCCTTTCAATTTACATATTAATATATCAATAATTACTATTTTTTTCCACATAAGTATTAAACATTTTCTATCTCTAGCACTCAACACATAATTGTACTCTAAAAAAAAAAAACGTTGATCGTTCCATGGATTCCAGTAGGAGAAATACAGAAATTTTTGCAACAAGCAGAACCAAGACATAACTAATTAACAGCAGCAATGCCTACAGAAAAATAATTGAAGTTTTTGCAATTCTTGGTAGAATAGGAATTGTTTCTATGTATTTTCTTTCAAACAACTGGAAATACCAATTTATATTTAAGTTAACCTTTAATGTGTACACCAAGTGCTCAATTGATACATTATGGCCCATGCATAAATTATTGCCAAAAAATCCACATTCTTGCCAACCCTATTCGTAAAGTTTGACTGAACAAAAACTAAAAGAAATTTGTCCTTCCAGGGACCACATTCCCAGTCCTTAGTTAGATGTAAATGTAATTAATTGAGCTTCTTTGCCAACAAAAGGAATGCCGTCAATGCAAGGAGGCCAATCTTGCTGACTCACACACACGTATTTTGGTCAGGCCAAAATTAATACATGTTGTTAGCTGCAATAAATTTTCACTTGGTGCTAGAACAGACCAAACTGAAATAATGTTGATGTTAACTATGTTGGTTAGTTAGCTGGAGGCTCTTTCCTTCTCCTTTAATCTCAAAGCTAGTTCATAAGAAAAAAATTCAGGTTGTTTTCTGCAGGACATGTAATAAAACTGATCATTCTTTGATAAATTTATTTCTTTAACAAAACCCCATTCGCATAGATTTGTTGCAACAACGATTTTATTGTCAGCATGACTAGTAGCTTTGACAAGAACATGGTAAATCCTAGGAAACAGAATGTTAAAAAGTCCCACCTCGCTGGCTACTATAGGTGGTAAACTAAAATCGATTCGCAGTAAAAGCACTAGTCGTTATATGGAAAAGTTACGTAAACTTCATGTGATCACTCATTTGTTGACTAAAAGCGAAAGAAGTATCTGATTAAAAATTCATGCATACATTAGGGACCTGATTGAGATGAAAATTAGGATGGAGAGCTAATCAAGATTTACCTCAAAGGGTAGGGAGGGGCTTATAAGAGGTTTGCCCAAAACCTATGAGCAACGTGTGGTTCAATGTAGATAAAATGTATACGGCATGTGAGTAGAAGAATTAACTTTTGTTTCCTTCTCAACAGAGATCGCTCTCCCTGCTGAAAACCCAAAAGCAACAGAGATCCCTTACCAATTTCAACAGGTAAAGCAATCCCAGTTTCATTTTTTTAAAGTTAAGTTTTTGGTCATTTGTTTGCTTTTACAATCAGGGTTCGCGTAGAACTCATTATTTTTATTTTTAAAATTTTATGATCCGGTTCTTCCTAACTGTAATATAGTAATGGAATTATGGACCTAGATTATCAGTTTTAGGATTATGGATGCATTTGGAAAACGTTAGTGTTTGTTTAATGTTCTGAACATATATGTATGTTTTCATTGATTTGTTTCATTTGTAAAGCTCGGAACTTCAATTTAAGGTTGTCGGATGAATTCCGAAGCTTTGACAAAATTTGAGGAAACCCTATGAAATTAAAAAAACTCTAAAACGCATGGGGAAAGCACTGTGCTTTCCCCCACAAAACAATTTTCTTTGTTGGTTAACGTGTGAGGAAAGCACTGTGCTTTTCCATAGAACAATTTTCTTTGTTAGTTATTATTATATTATTAAAAGAACTGTAGCTAGCTGTAGCTCGGAAAATATTTGACTTACAAAAGTGACATTATCATATTTGTGTATTAAATGCTTGGAAAATTTACACTGTTTTTTCTTTGTTTTTTGCAATTGAGTCTTTTTTTCTTATCTGTAGTAGGAAAGAATTTTACTTGCACAGGCGAGATCATGATGGTGCATTAAATGCTTTGACAATTTACCACTGTCTTTTCTTTTTCTTGCACTCTTCGTTGCCTTTAGCTCTGGTTTTGTTTTTCCAGCAACTTCTCTAATTGGTGTGTGTTTGTTTTTTTCTCTTTTAATTATTATGGTTTTTGTGGCTTCTTAATTTTATTTTATTTTAACTCACGGGATGTTTGGCCTCTTTCCAATTGATTTGAAGGGTTTGCTTCTTCCATTGCACTCAAGAGAACACTCGGTTTCCAGCAACTTTTTGTTTGACTCCTGGTGATCAGAATTCCCAGGTTATTTCATTGCTCTTTGTCTTTCTTTTCAGCTGCTCTTTTTAATGTTGTTTTTTTCGGTGCGCCTGGGGGGTTCATTTAGTTACTGGTGATCGAAATTGCCTGCTTATTTCATTGCTCTTTGGTTTTCTTTTCATCCGGTGTTTTTAAAGTTAGTTTTTTTCTTCTTCCTGGTTTTAATGGACTCTTCATATGTTTTGCAAGGCTATCTTTTTTTCATTGCACCTTAGACAACATTGGATTTTGCTCGAGCCATTTTGGTTTAGTCTGCAAATAATCTACACTGCTAGGTTTGTTTTTCATTTCTGTCGAGTTCTTTTACTTTACAGACAAAACAAAGTTTCAAGAATCAGCATGTAAGTATCCAGCTATGCCTATATGCTCCTGGATTTTGCAGAATTGACCTGTGAACTTAAAGTCTCAGGAATCATAGAAAATATATAGATAATTAACCATGGTTACGAGACTCAGTCTGGCCGGACTCTATATGTTAACATGGTGACTATTGACTCATGACCACGTCCGGCAGATGAAAAACCTTTTTTTTGCCAAAACGAAGTTGTTTTAAGTTTTTTCCAGGGAAAAAAAAGAGACAAAGGTTAGGTTAATCCGAAGTGTTTTTTATATATATCGTGCGGGCATGCCGCAAGATATTTTTGTTTTGTTCCTATTTCATGCCTCTCCATGTAAACTTATTTTTCAATGCTGTATTTTACCAGTTTTAATCATGCATTCCTGCACTTTTCCTTATAAACTCTTAACATTTCTTATAACATCTTAACATGTCAGCTCTGTTGTTTATATTTGATGTGAGATGATGTCGGTTCTACACCAGCAATTCCAAAGAAGCAACACCTCTCCATTTCATCACCTGAAAAGGTTTGCATCTACAATATCATTTAGTTCTCTGTATTGCTCCATCTCTTTGTTTAACAAAAATTAATTCAATCACAATCAGCTATATCATTCTCACTTTCTAATTGCCTTTCTATTTTTATGAACTCATATACTCAGCAACTATTACATCTTTATTTCTCATTTCTTATTTATCTTCAAAAATATTTGATGTTTATTGCGTTAGGAAATATTTATAGCTTACAGTTACATTTATCTTTTGCTGTAGAAAAAAAACTAGCATTCAGTTAATCAATGCTTTATTATCCAACATCGCAAGTTGATTGGACGTTAAAAAACATAAAATATTTAGCTGGAAGCACTTTTATTTTACTTGGATTTAACTCTCTTTACTTAACTTTTATAATAACTTTTATAATTTACCAATAACTTTATGAATATCATGTTTTTGCTGTATAATATTTCTGATTATCTTATCACTGTTTATTATAATAATTAGAACCACATTTTACTTAAAACGCTCGCAGCATCGCGCAGGTATGAAAGCTAGTATTCTGTATATGTCGTGGTTGGTCGTTTGTTTGCTTAATTTTGTCAATTTCTTTACTGTATGTTCAATGGCCTATTTATTGTTTTTCTTTGGACAGGCGCATTGTTCAAAATGGATTCGTCGCAGAATACAATGTTGGGGAGTGGAGGTAATGGAATGTTGGCCACTCCATTGAATGATACAGCAGCAACAGTGGATGATCCGAAGCAGAATTTGAACCAAGTTATTGATTCCATACAGAAGACTCTTGGTCAACTCCATCCGCTTTACCTAACAGTCTCTTCATTCAACACTGCTTCACAGCCTCCTCTTCTACAGAGACTGTACTTTTCTATCAATCCTTTGTTTTGGTTTGTTACTCGATGCATTGTGTAATGATATAACGGTGTGATTTTGCAGCAATGGTCTTGTTACCGAGCTGGACAATATGGTTAAATTGTCTGAAAGGTGCAACATTCAGGTTCCTATGGAGGTCTTGAAGTGAGTGTATCTTTGTGATTTGTTATTTGAGATGAACCAATTCCAGCTTGTCAGCATTGGCAAACTGATAGCAAGTTTATTGCTTTGTGCTTAGTTTGATTGATGATGGGAAGAATCCAGATGAATTTACAAGGGATGTTATAAACAGCTGCATCATAAAAAATCAAGTCACCAAAGGGAAAACTGATGCCTTCAAGGTACTTCTTTGATTCCCACTATGATATGCTGTTTTCTCTGGATGTATTTGTGCAATATGTATTCCATTAGATATTCATGCGTGCAATTTGCTTTGTGCGCATTTGATAAAATTCATTATAAACCATTGATTTTATAGAGTTTACGCAAGCATCTACTAGAGGAACTTGAACAGACTTTTCTAGACTAAGTTGAATCATACATGGAGATACGTGCAATGTCAGCTGCTGTAAGTTATATTTATGACATGTTGGATGGGTTTCTCAGCAACGCAAATCTTTAAGCATCAGATTTATTATGGTGGGGAACAACAATCCTTAAATGTTTTTTTTGTTATGATGAACAGTGAAATTATTGAAGCAGCTAGTGTTTATTAACCTACCAAACCAAGCCAAACCGGAAAAAAACCGAGTCAAACTGAAAAACCGAGCCAAACCGAAATACCAAGCCAAATTGGTTTGAACCGGTTTTGTCCAAAAAAACCGAACCAAACCGAAACCAGTTGGTTTGAACCGGTTTAGGTTTGTATTTATTTTAAAAAATTTTGATTTGATTATTTTTTTTTGATAAAAACCGAACCGAACCGAAAATGATTACCTTTAAGTTGTGGTTGTCATGATATTGTTAATTGTTGATTAGATGTCGGTAAGTTAGATTAGTGCTATGTTACAATTTATGAGGTGCTATTGATTTTGATGCTTTCTAGACATGGGTATTAGTATAAGTCTAAGGAGAATCATGCACCAGGTTGGATTTAATTACTTTGATGACAACATTATCTCAAAAAATAGAAAAAACCAGTATAACTCCAACTCCTTTTCATCTTTCTTTAATGTTTCTTTTGAGTAGTGATTGAACTTTTTAGAGATCTTTTGCAATCCTTACTTACATAAATTATGTTTGATTCTTAAATTTAGCATAATGTTAAACATTTTTCTTAGTGGTGGCTTTCGTCACTTGTTTGAATCTCGATTGCTAATAGTTTGTAGATTTATTATAGATATTTCAATATTGGAGATGTGTGTCCATAGTTTTTAAGTTTCCATGGATAATTAATCATAATAACATATGAAACACATAAAGTATATTACGAAAAGTTGATAACACATTAGCAACTTTTTTTTTCTTTTTTGTATTTTCAAGGCTAAACAGTTAAGGGTTGAATTTTGGTGACACCAAATATAGAAAGAGCATTGATGAGGTCGGCTTAAATCCTAATATTATTTTCAAATTTGATGTAAAAGAAAAAAGAAAAAAGATGGGCTTAGCTCTGTTATGTGTCTGAAGCTTTTTTTGTAACCTAAAATGAGAAATTTTGGTAAATTTTAAATTTTTTAAAAAATATTTATACCCTCCAATTATTGAAATAGTGTCTGTTTTGCCTTCAAACAATTGGATTTCTGAATGTTATCCTTATAATTTTGAGCATTCCTTTACAAAAAGTATTTGGTTCCTAGGTCACGTGTGTCTGTGTTTTTATATAGTTGAAGGTCATTTTTAAGGTTTTTCCTTTTGAGTTTGTTGATATATTAAGATAATAATTTATTAATTTATATAACAAGAAAGATGATAGAAAATTTAAAACTAGTATTTTCTAATAATATAGAATGAATGTCCTTAATTTGGATTATAATTACTTACTTTATATAAGAAGAAAGATGACATAAAATTGTTTTGATAATAAAAACAAATATTTTTCTAATAATATAAAATGGACGGACTGAATTTGGATCTGATCATGATTATATATATATATATATATATATATATATATATATATATATTCCCTTTTCTCTTATGGGCCAATACTAAACACATCAAAAGCTTACATTTTCTAATTTATATATATAAAAAATTGTATAAAGCACTTGCTAATAAAGGAAATGTAAAAAATTTACCAAACATTTTTTCTTGTTTGAAAATATCAAGGACACTACCAAAATTATTATATTTATAGATTGAATTTTTCAATTGGTATTTGTACTATCATTTCAATGACAATTAATCTACTGATGAGATCACTGACGAAAATGCTTCGTCGGTAAAACTCTTGTTGATAATTTTTTGATTTGTCGGTGAGTTCGTCGGTAATAAAAAATGTTATTATTGATGGATTTACTGACAGGAAAAGTGTGCAAAAAAAATATCCGCTTCATTTCGTTGGTATTTCACTCGGGAAACTTGTCATATAACTGACGGAAATATCATATGTAATTCTGTCGGTGATTATTTACAAATATATTTTTTTAAAAAAATCTATTTAACAGAATTAGAAGATAATTAAATTAATATAAATCAACACTTCTTAAAACTTAGGAACTGAGTTGCTTGGAAAAAAAAAAAAGAAAATCAACTCAAACGATTTTGCATCAAATAAATAACACAAAAAAATAAATACCTGAGAAGATCTATTTGAGAACCCATAATCTAGCAACAAATAAAATAATTTAATTGAAATTGAACAACAAAATCGAAAAACAAAATCCAACAAAATTGATCTTATATGAAAACAAATCCTACAACAACATTCATATAATTATTAAAACTTAAAAATTTATAAATAAAAAAACAAATATAATGCGGAAAAATACAAAAAAAAATGAAGAAAGAAGAAAGAAGAAAAATCTTACCTCAATATAAAATTTTTGGAAAGTGAATTTAGAAAAGAATATTCAATAAAATTAACATTACTCTATTATTATTATTATTATTATACTAAGGACCTGCTGCAGTTCTTAAAATAGATTAGCAGTTTTTCAAAATCACTTTCAAATTAATGATCTCAGTTACTAGGTAAATGAATCTCTTGGCTAGGTAAATGAATCTCTTGACAGTAAAATAAGAATTTCTGACTCTTGTAGTAAAACTGTTGAGATATGGAAAGGTTTCCTTCTTCAAGACAGGTTCAGGCTCAGAATCCTCCTCCCATCAAATGCACCCTTAACATTAAGATTTACATCATCCTCATTCCTTGTCATCGTCATCTTCCTCCATTCCATTCTCCTCAATAAGATAGTTCGGGCTGAGCATTAGGTTTCTCCTCTTGTGGAGGAGGTGCATAGGTTTTTGAAGTAGGTGTCCCCTCACCTATAGCTCTACAAGAATCTTATCCAAATTAATCATCCTTTTCTTGAGCAGTCCTTCCACTCTTCTTCTTCTTCTTCTTCTTCTTTGAAGTCTCTGCCACCGCTTCACTCTTAGTAACCTTACTGTCATTAGCTTCAACAATATTAGGTTCTTCTGGTTCAGCCATTCAGCAACTTCTCTCTCATCCACTCTACTCGACTAACGTTCTCCTTGACTACTGTCTTTGATTTCTTAATTCAGGTATGTGGAATGTGTAGGATACTGGTATACAATTCTAAAACACCCGTTCTTCAAATAATTTTTACTATTTCACGTCTTTGCAGTCATTCACATAAAAAGTTTCATTTTGTCTCGGAAAATAAAATCACATTTATCTGCAATTTAATTCCTAGATTATGTTTAAATTTGTTTCACGCATGCCTGTGTTTTTCTGTTTTTTAATTCCCCTAAAACTTGTTAGATGTTTTAAATCTCATCGTAATTGATTTTTTTTTAATAGACGCTACTAGTCTAGGTACGTATGGATCCTAAACTTAAATCTGAGTAAGGATGTGATAAATATTTTTTAAACTCAAATTTCGATACATGAACTAATTAAGAAAAAAGAGAAGAAAACGTTGGCAATTTCTCTCTCACCCCATCCGAAGTAAATCTCATCTCTATTTTATCTTCTCCCATGTTTCTATGATTAGATATCTTATACGGTCACAAACTTTTCTTTTAAAATCTCTAGTTTCATGTACGTAACACTAAATTGATTTGGTAACATCACCTCTCTTTTTTCCATGAATATATATAAAAAAAAATAAAAGGGGAATTTCATTTTCGAGAAACTACGAAAGTTAATTATAAACTAGAATAATAAATAAATAAGGAAGAGAAATAGAATGAATTAAGTTAAGTAGTACTCCAGGCAATTTATTAATAATTATATTAACAAACTTTTATGCTTTCCAACGGGTAATTGATATTTTTATTGATAAAAAAATATTTTTAATGATTGGGAAAGTATATAAATATATTTATATCGTGGTTTGAAATATTACAAAAATTACAGCTTTTATTTGGATTTTTTAATTTTTTATCAAAGATGTAATATTTTATATTTTTTTCTCTTCCTTAGTCACTAACTCAATTTCTAAGCATCAAAGATTTATACATCTCTAGTTGTTATTAGAAACTGTTGACATGAATAAAACATCTCATCTTTGAATACAAAATATGCAATATATTAATTTTTTTAATGTTGATTATTCAAATGCTCTTTTTTCATCATAAGTATTGGAGGAAGCTACAGATCATATCGTAGAACTCTCAGAAATTTAAGAAGAGGTAACCGAAAAAGGCACTGGTGACTCAAGATGTATTGCCCACTATGTTATGTCTTTTGTACTTAATTAGAGTTTTTGTGTAGTGTTTTATTCAACAAAATTTTGTATTGTATGTGTTTATTATCTTTCTCGTATTGTTTCTGTCTAAGTTAGTACGTATAAGAGCTCACAATTCCTAAACTCCTCTGATGGTTTCTTGTGTGTTTGGGTTTGAATTCAGTCTTATTTAGAGATTTCTCATGTTTTTGTGAACTTTTTTTTGTTGTTTTTTTTAATGTTCAGTAAACCTAAACTATACATACACCAATACGACCATGAATAATTAATTAAAGTTGAAGTTTATTATGCAGAGGAAACATTGGTTCGGCGTTCTACACTTGGCATTCCAATGCATTGAAGTCGTGTTTGGTGACTTAGGCACGTATCCTTTGTATGTACTAGCGAGCACCTTTTCCAATGGTATCCAAGACCCTAATGACATTTTAGGAGTCTTATCGGTTATTATCTACTCCATCCTCACCATCACAATCGAAAAGTACACATTTATGGTCTTATCCGCTAACAATAATGGAGATAGTAAGGTTAAATGTCATTTCATAGTTCATATTTTGCTTATTTTTCGTTATACATACGTTGAATCCTTGCACTTGATCCCTCTATTCATATACATCTTTTGTTGTTAAGATTATAGTTCAATGATGAGAATAATCAATATAGTGTTATGTGAGTAGAATCAAGATTTGTTTAGAGATGCTGATCATTTTTCCTCTCACCTTGGATTAGAATTTAATGTTTATTTTCAAAGAAATTAGGATCTACTAAGTAAGTTCTAATCCTAGGTGAGAGGAAAAATGATCAGCATCTCTAAACAAATCTTGATTCAACTCACATAACACTATATTGATTATTCTCATCATTGAACTATAATCTTAACAATAAAAGATGTATATGAATAAGGTACTTAGAGGGATCATGTGCAAGGATTCAACGTATGTATAAAGAAAAATAAGCAAAATATGGACTATGGAATGACATTTAACCTTACCATCTCCATTTTTGTTGGCGGATAAGACCATAAATGTGTACTTTCCGACTGTGATGGTGAGGATGGAGTAGATAATGACCGATAAGACTCCTAAAATGTCATTAGGGTCTTGGATACCATTGGAAAAGGTGCTCGCTAGTACATACAAAGGATACGTGCCTAAGTCACCAAACACGACTTCAATGCATTGGAATGCCAAGTGTAGAACGCCGAACCAATGTTTCCTCTGCATAATAAACTTCAACTTTAATTAATTATTCATGGTCGTATTGGTGTGTGTATAGTTTAGTTTTACTGAACATTAAAAAAAACAACAAAAAAAAGTTCACAAAACATGAGAAATCTCTAAATAAGACTGAATTCAAACCCAAACAAACAAGAGACCATCAGAGGAGTTTAGGAATTGTGAGCTCTTATACGTACTAATTTAGACAAAAACAATACGAGAAAGATAAACAAGACATACAATACAAAATTTGTCGAATAGGACACTGCACAAAAATTCTAATTAAGTACAAAAGACATAACATAGTGGGCGATGTATCTTGAGTCACCGGTGCCTCTTTCGGTTACCTCTTCTTGAATTTCTTAGAGTTCTACGATATGATCTGTAGCTTCCTCTAGTACCTATGATGAAAAAAGAGCATTTGAATAATCAACAGTAAAAAAAATTAATATATTGCATATTTTGTATCTAAAGATGAGATGTTTTATTCATGTCAACAGTTTCTAAAAACAACCAGACATGTATAAATGTTTTATGCCTGAAAATTGAGTTAGTGGCTAGGGAAGAGAAAAAAGCATAAAATATTACATCTTTGATAAAAAAAATCCAAGTAATAGCTGTAATTTTTCAAAACATGATGTATTGTGATTTTTTAGGTGAAAATGGCAAGTTGGTTTTTTTTTTTTTAGGAAGTAGTGTTTTTATGATTAATGGGTTTAATTAGTTGGTAATTGTGTCAATTATAGAGTTATTGTGGTGATAATGGCACGAAATGTGTTCTCTTCTGGATTGTGGGGCTGTTTTTATTTTTTAATCCAAATTATCAAAGTTAAAGTATGCATCCTTATACACAAGTAAAATTATAGGCAATTCAGAAAGATAACACACTTTTTTTTTCTCACCTTTTCTTTCTTCTCTCCACTCTCAGCCTCCCTTCGATATTTTTTCTTTTTGGTTGTGACCCTCCTTTAATTTCCTAAGGGCCGAAACTTTGTCCCTTTTTTTATCAAACTCATGGCTCATTTTATTTTCACTTTTCCTCACATTCTCACCATGTTGTTCTGCTTGTTCTTCCACTTTGGCCGAATCTAAGTGCTCCTCCTCGTAGCTTTTCTTCAACTGAATTTGATCTTCATACACTTGCTTTGGTGTTAGCGGGCTAAATATATAAATTCTACCATCTTTCTCCAATGAATACATGTTCTTAAACCCATCATGCTTGGCTTTTTTTATCAAATTGTCAAGGCCTCCCTAGTAACAGATGAGTAGCATGTATAGACACAACATCACATAACACTTCATCCTTGTATTTACTGAAAAATAAATCATCATCTGTTTATTCACCCTAACAACACCACATTCATGCAACCATTGAAGCTGATAAGGCCTCTCATGCTTTATGGTATTCAATCCTAACTTTCTAACCAAAGTAACATTAGCAACATTAGTACAACTACCACTATCAATGATCATACTACATACCTTATCGTCGATTAGGCATCTAGTATGGAAGATGTTCTCCTTTTGTTGCTCCACATCATCCTCCTTAGTCTGAACACTGAGCGACCTTTTAATCACCAAAACTTTATCACCAAGAGCATACTTTAAATCACTAGCATCCTTAAGTGGTGGCATGTCATCACAATCAGACTCCTCACTAGTGGACATAATCTACACATCATCCCTTAGAATCATAACCCGATGATTTGCACACTTTGATGCATAGTGTCCAAATCCCTGACACTTGAAACACTTTATATCATGATTATGTTTTGGTTGGACTTTTCCTTTATGTTTTTGATCATTAGCCGAAATCTGCTTCTTCATGGATGTAGGTTCGACAACCTTAGAAGTCACCAAAGGCTTCGATGATGCACTATCCTCTCTCCTATAATTCAACTTCTAACCCGAAGAAGACTCTAAATAAGCTCCATATCGTGTACTACATTTTCTTTTCAATTGTCCACAACATTAGCTATGTCTCTATTCAAGCCATTCAAAAACCTACACATAATAACTTCCTCATCTTCATTAATACTAGCTTTAATCATAGTCACCTCTAATTCTTCTAATACTCCACACTCTTACCCATGTGTAATTATTTGTAAACGATTAAACCCTATAATAGTGTTTAGGAACACACCTCTTCTTCATTATTGTTTTCAACTCCTTCCATGTGTTAACTGGTCTCTCTCTATTTCTTCTTCTTTCTACCACCAATCTCTCCCACCAAACCATGGCATAATCAGTAAACTCCACTACAACTAACTTAACCTTCTTTTCTTCAGAGTACCTATCGATGTCAAAAATTATCTCCATCTTTTTTTTCCGATCTAAGTAAGCTTCTGAATCAGTTTTTCCCTTAAAGACTGGGATTTTTAACTTAATACTACATCACCCAATTCATCAAAATCCCCTCTATACTCAAAATTCATATATGGTCGAATATGTCCCCTTCTTAGCTGATTCTCATACCTCTCTCCCCTATTGTACGAAATCCACTACCACAGTTAAGATCATCCTTGACTTTATCTGGAGAGTTTCCAGCAACACTCTCCTCCTTCCTAGCTTCTCTACCTTTTTTACTACGTCCCCCATCAGACCTAGTCTCCAATTGTAACATCCCCCATTTCGGGATAAAAACAACAATCTCATGGCAATCGAAAAACAGAGTAATTAAATTTTTTTCCTATATATATTCATGGTCTTCGTATTAAAGTCTACCGAAATTTCGACGGAATCTCCCCTATACCAGAAGGTCCCAAGTTATCGACATGTAACCTGTTTACACTTCTGATAACTCGCATCTCCTAACTCCATCCCGACCCAATCATCCTGCGTCTCAATCCCACAAATATTATCACACATCAACCATAATATTTATGATATACATTATATAACAAAATATCATTATGGATGGATAAAAATATAAATACACATACATGAAATATGGTTATATGAACTACAAAGTTAAGTTCATTTAATCAAGTTTAAATATTAATTATACAAATTAAGTTATACAAACATTTTCATGTTTACAAAATACAAGGGTATACTCCCTAGAACCTAGATTACAAGAAGGGAACATAAGATATGATCTACTTCTGTCGTGCATGCAATGGTCCTAAAACAAAATACATATTATTGAAACATGAATATCACAATAAATATAACAACAAGAATATCTAACAATTTAAAAAGGGTAACATGCATTTATATTTTGTTCACTTCTCCCTTCTGGTTTTCATTAGAATCTCATCATTATTCAACTACTAATAACCGTTTCCTCTCCCATTATCAACCTCCATTCCAGATTTTATAAAATCAATCATGATTATTTCTGCTTAACACATTACCGATACCAATTTCACTGGTATCATCATCATCATCACCCCGTAGGAGTCGATGCAAGGTGATCCCCTTACCCGAGATCCTAACATATACTAAATGTATGCTAGCCAATACATGATGATCCCCTTACCCGGGATCCTAACATACATAACATACACTAAATGTATGCTAGCCAATCATGGTTGATCCCCTTACCCGGGATCCTAACATACACTAAATATATGCTAGCCAATACATGGTTGACCCCTTACCCGGGATCCAAACATACACTAAATGTATTCTAGCCAATACATGTGTGATCCCTTTATCCAAGATCCTAACATACACTAAATGTATGGTAGTCCAAATGTGATGATCCCCTTACCTGAGATCCTAACATATATTAAATGTATGCTAGCCAATATACATGGTTGATCCCCTTACTCGGGATCTTAACATACACTAAATGTATGCTAGTTCATGCCTCAAATCACACTTCTCATATTTCCTTTGTCAGGGATAATTTCATCACTTGACAATTCACACAACAACCTTTCACCTTGAATACACATACATTCAGTAATTCACATTTCACATCGGTAATTTATTAAATCATGGAATTTAACTAGAAAGTATAGGTGCGATTCACCTACCTGTAATAGAAGCTCTACTCGTGCTTCCCTGCTGCTGCTATTGCACCATGCCTGTGGTCCCTCCTGCAAATCATAGGTTTATCTCATAAATTTTTCTCACTTAAGGATATGTTTTATAATAACCATATCAACAGCCAATAAGTCTTTCTTTCAGTCATTTCTTAATATTTTACGTTTTTCTTATTACACCTATTAATATTGTCGTTCTTTGTCCAACCATAGTTATCATTCATGTTTTTATATTTGAATTGTTTCTGTTTAAATCTCAAACTGTTACTGTCTAGACATTGAACTGTTACTGTCCGACCTCTCCTTAGATTTTTAACTATATCTAAAGTTATAGAAATCTGTTTCAAGCAAGATTTGTCTCGTTAGAAAGTTAAGACATGAGGCTACAAGTTCTATGAAGGAAGGAGAACCCAGTTCTGTCTCCAAGACAATCAAAATTGCTCATCAACAAATATTTAGACTGTTATTGTCCAACTGTTACTGTCTTGTTTTTTAACCGTTATTGTTTGACCTCTCCTCAGATTTTTAACTATATCTAGAGTTATAGAACTTCGTTTCAAACGAGATTGGTCTCGTTGGAAAGCTAAAACATGAGGCTACAAGTTCTCTAAGGGAAGGAGAACCTAGTTCTGCCTCCAAGACAGTCTAAATTGCTCATCAATAAATATTTGGATTGTTACTATCTAGACATTGAGCTTTTAGACAGTAACTGTTACTGTCTAACCATTACTATCTAGACATTGAATTGTTATTGTTCAACTGTTACTGTCTAGACATTAAATTGTTATCGTCCAACCTCTCCTTAGACTTTTAACTATATTTAGAGTTATAGAACTCCGTTTCAAGCGAGATTGGTCTCGTTGGAAAGCTAGACACGAGGCTACAAGTTCTCTGAAGGAAGAAAAATCCAGTTCTGCCTCTAAGACAGTCAAAATTGGTCATCAATGAACTAGACCTACTACCCTACAGGGTCTGTCATGACACAGTCTCGGTTGGTGACCCATAGTTGGAGTTATATAACTTCAAATTGAGCAAGATCAATTTCCTAAGTTAGTCAACATCCAAAACTACAATGAAATTGAAATTTGCTGCCGAGATTGAGTTGTGTGCAGCGAATTAACATTTGCTGCCAAAATTGGGTGTTCTACAATGAAATTATGATTCGTTGTCGAAGTTGTATTGTCTGCAGCGAATTTGTGACTCGCTGCCGGAATTGAGTTGTCTGCAAAGAATTACCATTCGCTGCCGAATTGTGTGTTCTATAGCAAAATTATGATTCGCTGTCGAAGTTGTATTGTCTGCAGCAAATTTGTGACTTGCTGCCAGAATTGAGTTGTCTGCAGCGAATGCTATTGGCTGCAGCGAAGTAGCATTCGCTGCTGAAATTATGGCGCCAATAGCGAAACAGTTTTGGCTGCCTGTAGCGAACCAATTTTCTCTGCCGAATTGCACATCCTGCAGCGAACCAGTTTTCGCTGTAGAACTGTCTGACCTGCAGCGAACCAGTTTTCGCTGTTGATTTCTACAATAGGCCTCCTGGGCATAAATGACTCACATGCTTGCAACAATTTCATTGTATGATGGTGTAGTTTATGGAACACTTGAATGTGAACATATGAATTCTTGAAAGAAGTATGGTGATGAATGGGATTTAAGGATGCAAATATACTGAATTGTGGCATTGATGTCTTAGGTGATGCGGCCAGGATCAGACCATCGTCAGGACAGGGAAAAATCGCAGGAGGAACAGGTAGGTGTTTTCCACCTTCTTCTCGTATGATGTTTATGTTTTGAAATGATACTTATGATGATATATTGATGAATGATGAAACAACAATGAAGTGTCTGATTGAATTCTTGATGATTGTCGAAACGACTATGAAATGTTGATCGAGTTCTTGATGAATGTTGAGACGATGATGAAAATGTTAATGTTCTGAAATGACCGAATGGTTGTATGAGTATTACGAAGGATCTACTGTTGTATTTTATTGAATGTAATTATGATGAATGGTTGTATGAGTATTACGAAGGATCTACTGTTGTTTTTTATTGAATGTAATTGTGACGAATGGTTGTATGAGTATTACAAAGGATCTACCGTTGTATTATACTGAATGTTAATTATCATGAATGGTTGTATGAGTATTACGAGGGATTTATTGTTGTATTATATTGATCATTAACTGGCATGAATGGTTGGATGAGTGATACAAAGGGTGTACTGTTGTGTTATATTGAATGAAAATTGTTATGGAATGTTTGTTTGTGTAATACAAAGGATTTGTTATCGTGTTTACTAAATGTTAAACTATTACGGGACGTCTGTACGAGTATCACGAAGGGTCTACTATTATGTTACAGTGAATGTCAAATTGTTATGAATAATTTGAATGAGCAATTCAAAGGATATTATCATGTTATAGTGATATCATAAACCGCATCTGGAACATTTGATTGGTTAATGATTAGCTTCGGCTAATGACATCTTAATGGATGACCAGAAAAAATGTTTGATTAGCTTCAGCTAATGGCATTTGAGATGGATGACCGGGACAATTAATCAATTAGCTTCGGCTAATAGCATCCTAAGTGGATGACCGGGATAAATGATGATTAGCTTCATCTAATGGCATCTGAATAGATGACCAGACAATTGATTGATTAGCTTTGGCTAATGGCATCCTAAGTGAATGAACGGGATAAATGTTGATTAGCTTCGGTGAATGGCATCCGAGAGGGATGACCGGGAAAATTAATTGATTAGCTTCGGCTAATGGTATCCCAAGTGGATGATCGAGATAAATGATGATTAGCTTCGGCTAATGGCATCCGAATGGATAGCCGAGACATATGTTTGATTAGCTTTAGCTAATGGCATTCTAAATGGATGACCGAGATAAATGATGATTAGCTTTGGCTAATGGCATCCGAGATGGATGACCGGGATAAATGTTGATTAGCTTCGGTTAATGACATCCTAAATGGATGACCGGGGTAAATGATGATTAGCTTCGGCTAATGGCATTCGAGATGGATGACCGAGTTGTGATTGTTGATCAGTTTCGGCTAATGACATCCTAAGTGGATGACCGGGATAAATGTTGATTAGCTTCGGCTAATGGCATCCTAAATAAATGACCGTGATAAATGATGATTAGCTTCGACTAATGGCATCCGAGATGGATGACCGGGTTGTGATTGTTGATCAGTTTTGGCTATCACATCCTAAGTTGATGACCAGGATAAATGATGATTAGCTTCGGCTAATGGCATCCGAGATGGATGACCGGGTTGTGATTGTTGATCAGTTTTGACTAATGGCATCCTAAGTGGATGATCGGGTTAAATGTTGATTAGCTTTTGCTAATGACATCCTAAATGGATGACCGAGATAAATAATGATTAGTTTCGGCTAATGGCATCCAAGATGGATGACTGGGTTGTGATTGTTGATCAGTTTTGGCTAATGGCATCCGAATGGATGACCGGAACAAATGTTTGATTAACTTCGGCTAATGGCATCCGAATAGATGACCGAAACAATTGATTGATTAGCTTCGACTAAAGGCATCCTAAGAGGATGACCGAGATAAATGATGATTAGCTTCGGCTAATAGAATCCTAAATGGATGACCGAGATGAATGATGATTAGTTTTGGCTAATAGCATCTGAGATGGATGACAGGGTTGTGATTGTTGATCAGTTTCGGCTAATGGCATACGAGATGGATGACCGGGACAAATGTTTGATCAACTTTGGCTAATGGCATCCGAAACGGATGACCGGGTTGTGATTGATGAATAGCTTCGGCTAATGACATCCATGATGGATGACCGAGTTGCATTTGATGATTTTCTTTGGCTAATGGCATCCGTGGTGGATGGCTGAATTAATTATAAAAAAATATTAGCTTTGGTTAATGGTATCTATAGAAATGACGGGGGTTGATTTCGTGATTAGTTTTTTTTAATGGCATCCGAGACGGATGGCTGAATTTAAATGTTGCAATTAGTTATTGCTATAAGTATCCAAGGTGGATGACCGGGTTAAGGTGAAGTATTTAACCCCGATCGATGTTAAACTTCGGCCCCACAATCCCGTGGAGAGTTTGGGGTATGTGAGTGAGAAAAGTACAGTTAACGAAATAATAAGAGATGTACAATGTATATGTTGTAACCCATTTTTGGGTTCCCCCCATAAAAAATATATATATAGCCGGAAGAAATTAGAAAAATAATAAGAGGTGGGAGCGCTCAGAAAAGAATCATAAAAATTGACTAAGGAGGTTCGAAAAGACAAGGAGTGAAATTTTTTACAGTATATACTTGAA